>Ga0308019_10001578_pt1 | contig 13517 bp, 13 predicted proteins | sample Neamet284_FD_203135 | JGI IMG/M metagenome (GOLD analysis project Ga0308019, IMG submission 203135) | Marine microbial communities from water near the shore, Antarctic Ocean - #284 | ecosystem: Environmental > Aquatic > Marine > Unclassified | place: Southern Ocean | collected 2014-10-01 | reverse complement strand
AAAACTCTACATTGGGGGTAAGCAATCAAGGCCTGACGGAGGATATAGTCAAGCTATCTACGCTCCCAAAGGTGAATTTTTGGGACACGTACCAATAGCCAACCGTAAGGACGTTCGAAACGCAGTACAGGCACAAACAGCATGCGGATGGGGAAAGACCTCTGGACACCTAAGAGCACAAATTTTGTTTTACATCGCGGAAAACCTTTCTGCCCAAAGAGAGAGTTTTGCCCAGAGAATTGATGAAATGTGTGGTGGAGACGCAGGCCTCAAAGAGGTCAATGACGCCATAGATATATTATTTTGCTATGCTGCGTGGGCAGATAAGTTTGAGGGGCGGGCTAAGTCTGTGCCAATTCGTGGCATAGCTCTAGCTATGCGTGAACCAGTCGGACGTATTGCAGCACTCTGCCCAGATTCGACACCACTATTGGGACTTGTTGCACCAATGGCTGCGGCACTAGCAACTGGCAATACAATTACCTTATGCGCCAGCCAGCCATTCCCGTTGTCTGGAACAGATTTTTACCACATTCTTGAAACTTCAGACGTACCAGCAGGTGCCGTTAACATCTTGACCGGCCCACAGAATGAGCTTGCGTCACATATAGGTGCCCACATGGATCTAGACAGCGTATGGTGCCTATCTTCTAAAAAGGTAGCAGTATCTACCAAAGAAAAAGCGAGCAGCAATGTAAAGCGTATATGGCAAGGTGCTGTATTGGATGATCATACTAGCTGGTTGAATGCAGGAACTGAAATCAAAACGATATGGGTTCCATACGGAGAGTAAGCGTAACAAGTATCACCACCTCTAGACACATTTCCATCAAATGCTACGATGGTAAAAATTAACAATGAAAAGGTTTTAAGTATGTCAAAAAGAATTTTAGTCGCAACATTTTCACTGGCTCTATTGGCCACAAATGCACTTGCAGGTGGGCACTGCGCCGCTGACAAGACGCTCACACAAGGCAAATTTACCATTGCAACAGGTAACCCAGCCTATTTTCCTTGGGTTTTGGATGATGCACCGGAAAGTGGACAAGGTTTTGAAGCTGCTGTTGCCTATGCCGTCGCAAAAGAAATGGGTTTTGCTGAGCAGGATGTCGTCTGGGTAAGATCTTCTTTTGATGAGGCTATTCAACCAGGTGTCAAAAACTTTGACGTAAACATGCAGCAATATTCAATTACTGCTGAGCGCGAACAGGTCGTAGACTTTTCTGTACCATATTACACAGCACCAATGGCTGTCTTGGTTGGGGCAGGCGCTACAGATACCAAACCCACAATTGCGGCATTAAAGGGCCTAAAATGGGGCGCGGTGGGTTCCACAACCGCCGTTCAAAAGATAGCAAGCATTATCCAGCCAACCAATGACCCATTATTGTATGGGGACAATGCAGACGTGAACGCCGCCATTAGCGCCAATCAAATCGACGGAGCAATGTTTGACCTGCCAACAGCTTTGTTTCTCAGCGCCGTCATGATTGAAGGTTCGAAAGTTATCGGCCAATTTCCAGCAGCTTCAAGCGATAATGCCGACCAATTCGGTATGTTAATGGAAGAAGGCAACCCTCTAAAAGCTTGTGTAGATGAAGCTTTAACAGCCATGATCAATAGCGGTACTTTAGCGTCAATTGAAGCCCAGTGGCTGCAGGACACCACAGGTGTTCCATTGATCAAATAATATGCAAATTCCTAAAGCGGCGGGGATGACCCGCCGCGAACGCTACGAACAAAAACAACGTCTCAAATCACTAATTATAGCAGCTGCGAGCACAATATGTGTCGTCGCGGCTTTAGTAATAATTGTGCCAATGACACCAGGTTGGGAAAAGGTTCAAAAGAGCTTTTTTAATGGAGAAGTTTTGGCTAAAACTTTTCCAAAATTGCTGGACGCATTCACGGTCAATGTAATGATATTTGCATGGTCCGCACCCGCAATCGCAATTCTTGGGCTTCTAATCGCACTTGCCCGTGACGCAAAATCACCCGCCTTATTTCCACTACGTATTTTTGGTGCGGCTTTCACAGATGTGTTTCGTGGGGTGCCCGTCATCCTAACCGTGTATCTAATTGGTTTTGGGATCCCAGGGCTTGGGCTACCCAGGCCATGGAATTCACCGTTTATTTGGGGATCTTTAGCATTAGTTTTAACATATTCAGCTTATGTGGCAGAGATTTTTCGTGCTGGAATTGACAGCGTGCACCCAAGCCAGCGAGCGGCCGCCTTATCATTAGGTCTTTCAGAACGGCAGGTTATGCGGGACGTCGTGCTGCCACAAGCCATCCGTAATGTGGTGCCATCTCAAATGAATATGCTAATCGCTCTTCAAAAGGATGTTTCACTCCTAAGCTTTATTGGCCCAGTAGAAATTTTTCGTCAGGCTGGTGTATTTAAATCTCTATTTGCAAATTTTACGCCCTACGTGGGCGCAGCAATCATCTTCTTGATCGTGACCATACCGGCAACGCGTTATGCAGATTACCTCATGGCCCGTCAAATGCGGGAAAGAAGCTGATGCATAAGATAGAACTACATAAAGTTGTCAAACGCTTTGGCCAAAACACTGTATGTGATGGGGTTGATCTTACCGTAGAAAAAAATCAAATGGTGTGCTTGATTGGCGCATCTGGCGCTGGTAAATCCACATTGCTGCGCTGCATCAATTTGCTTGAGCCAATTGAGGACGGTGAAATATTCCTAGATGGAGAAGACATCTCCATACCCGGCCTCAATCCACAGCGCGTGCGAGCCAAAATTGGTATGGTTTTTCAAAACTTCAATTTATTTCCTCATATGACCGCTTATGAAAATGCTATACTTGCTCCAAGGAGGGTTCACGGACTATCTAAGCTGCAACTTCAATCCGAAATTGAAGCTCTCTTCGAACGTTTTGAGCTAGCAGATCGGATGCATAATTACCCCGATCAGTTATCCGGAGGACAACAGCAGAGGGTAGCAATCGTACGGGCTCTTGCAATGAAGCCTGAAGTGATGTTGTTCGATGAAATTACTTCTGCGCTTGACCCTCAGTTAGTAGGCGACGTTTTGGACGTCCTATTGAAATTAAAAAGCCAAGGAATGACTATGGTTTTGGCCACTCATGAAATGGGATTTGCTCGCCAAGCTGCAGATAAAGTCTGTTTTTTAAAAGATGGTAAGATTATTGAGGAAGGCACCTCAAAACAAGTTTTTGATGCACCTAAAAAATCCGAAACAAAAGCTTTTTTAGCTCGCGCATTGAAATAAGTTCAAACTGACTATTTAACTCAATTTTTACTAACTGCGTCCATTCTTGGCATTAAGTTCAGCAAATGTTTGGAATATTCATGATTTGGTGCGTCAAACAAATTATCTGTGGTAGCAATTTCACAGATGGCGCCATGGCGCATCACAGCAACCCGGTCACACATTTGTCGGATTACTGGAAGGTCGTGAGATATAAAAAGCATTGTCAATCGCAGCTCGTCCTGAAGGTCTTTGAGCAGATTTAAGATATGGGCTTGAACAGATACGTCAAGAGCAGAGGTTGGTTCATCACAGATCAGAATTTTTGGCCGTGAAGCAAGCGCCCTCGCAATGGAAATACGCTGCCTTTGGCCGCCAGAGAACTCATGCGGATATTTCAACATCGCTGTTGAACCTAAGCCGACATGATCCAAGAGGTCTCCTACAATTTGTAGCGCTTCACTATCCGAAGAAGCTGTTTGATAGTAGCGAATTGGCTCGGCAATAATGTCTTGAACTCGCATCCGTGCGTTCAAAGAAGAGTAAGGGTCCTGAAATATCATTTGTACATCACGTTGGGCGGCGGTGACCTTTTGGTCTTTATGTTTGTTAGCAACGTCTTGGCCAAAGAGTTTTATACTCCCGCTGTCAACTTTTGATAGCCCAACAATTAGACGCGCAATCGTACTTTTCCCCGATCCAGACTCTCCTACCAGCCCAAAGCTTTCTCCTTCCTCAACAGAAAATGAAACGTCCTTAACAGCTTTTAGATAGACTCTGTTACGTTCAAATACTGCCTTTTTTATTACAAAGTCTTTATTTAATCCTTCAATAGAAATCGCTTTGTCAGCAGAGTTTTTTCTGACTTTTTCACCTAACCAGTGCTGCTCAACGTCGATACTTTTATACGCTTGTTTTCCACCTTCAATATAATCAACAGACTTAAATCGTTCAAACTTGATGTCACCACGTGGTACAGCAGCAATTAGACTTTTTGTGTATTGATGTTTTGGAGCCATAAGAATTTGGCGGACTTTACCAGTTTCGACAACTGATCCATCATACATTACCACAACTCGGTCCGCTATATTTGCAATAACACCAATGTCATGGGTTATAATGATCACACCTAATTTACGTTGACGACAAAGAACTCTTATAAGCTCAAGGATTTGTTCTTGAATGGAGACATCCAGCGCAGTCGTTGGTTCATCTGCAATAATAAGATCAGGGTCACCTGCAAGCGCCAGTGCGATAACAACACGTTGACGCATACCACCAGAAAATTCATGTGGATAAGCCCTAAAACGCAACGCTGGTTGCTCAATACCTACAGCTTCAAGAAGCTCAATTGCCTTTTTGAATGCGGCGTTACCGGCAAGTTTTGTAGTTTTGGTTATAGTCTCAAGTAATTGCGCACCAATTGTCATTAATGGGTTGAGAGAAGTCAAAGGATCTTGAAAAATCATTCCTATTTTTTGGCCACGAATATCGCGCATCTCCTTATCATCCAAACCACTAATATTTTCTCCCTGAAACAAAACTTTCCCACTTGTAATTTTCCCTGGTGGCTCCAATAAATTGATAACAGCATTACCAATGGTAGATTTTCCTGCCCCACTTTCTCCAACAACACCTAAAACTTCGCCAGGTTTTACATCTATTGAAACATCACGGACGGCATATGTCGTTCCCTGTTGCGAAGGAAAACTGACATCAAGTCCAACAATTTCTAATAACTCATTCATCTAATGCCCAAACCCTGATCAACGCTACAAAACAAAAATGAAGCTACTGGAACGGTTGTAATGCTTAAGATAGGAAAAAGGGTTTTTGAAAATATCATTCTGTAAACCTGGGATTTAGGATAGTACGTACCTGATCACCTAAAACATTAATTGAAGCAACGGTGGCTAACAACATAATGCCAGGAAAGAAAGTTATCCAATATGCTCCAGAGAGAATGAAATCAAAACCATTTGAAATTAATGAACCAAGGGAGGGCTCCGTTATAGGTACTCCCACTCCAAGAAAACTAAGCGTCGCTTCAATCGAGATTGAATGCGCAGTTTGCAGAGTTGCCAATACAATTAATGGCGAGATGCTATTGGGTAAAAGATGCTTCCAAATGATCCGGCTATTACTCAAACCTAGACAGCTTGCTGCCTCTATGTATTCTTTACGTCGTTCTACTGTAGCCGCGGCACGGACCGTACGCGCATAGACTGCCCACTGAACGACTGCCAAAGCAATTATAACCTTATCAACACCTTTGCCTAACAGTGCTAACAAAACCAGTGCTACCAAAATTGCGGGAAATGATAGTTGAATATCGACGATGCGCATCAAAAATGAATCAACTTTTCCACCATAAAAGGCAGCAATTAAACCAATGAAGATCCCAATACTTAACGCAATTAGTGCGCTACTGATGGCAACTATCAGACTTGTTCGTAGACCATAAATAATTGCACTTAGCACATCACGGCCGGCACCATCCGTGCCAAGCCAGGCTATAGTGCCATCGAACATTTCTTCGCCTGGAGCCAACCGACCATCCATAATGCTGACAACCGACAGATCATAAGGGTCGGTCGGAGCAATAAGTGGAGCAAAAATTGCACATCCCACAATCAGCGCAAGAAGAATAACAGAGATAAAAGTTATCGGATTTGACAAATTTGTAAATAAAACCTTCAAATAAAAAAATGTGAATAAACTTTTGTCAGATGTACCTTCCTTTTCAGTCATTGTTCACTTCCACCCAGACGCACCCTTGGATCAAGGACTGCATAAATAATATCCACAACTAAGTTGAGAATTAAGAACAACGTTACTACAAAAAGTAGATAAGCAACCACAATTGGACGGTCCAGATTTATAATTGCATCTATCACAAGTTTGCCAAGGCCTGGCCAAGCGAAGATCGACTCCGTCACTGTTGCAAAGGCAATGAGCGTACCAAATTCAATCGCTAGAACGGTTATAATTGGAATAAGAATATTTGGCAAAAGGTGAAAACGAACTATCCTCCTCGGAGACAAACCCCGAGCGCGCGCAAATTTAATGAAATCGAGCCTCATTACTTCTTCCGTGCCGGCGCGCGTCAAACGTATTACCATTGCAATTTTGAAAAGAGCAAGATTGGTAGCTGGCATGATAAGATGGCGCAAGCCATCTAAAGTAAAAATGCTACTTTTAATACCTAAGAAATAACCAATTTCACCACGTCCAGACACTGGTAACCAGCCAAGTAAAACTGAAAACACAATGATCATCATTAGACCAAGCCAAAAAGTTGGGATTGAAATACCAAGAATGGAGCTACCCATAATTATGCGTGTTCCCCATCCAGAAGGGTTTAAACCTGCATAAATTCCCAAAGGTAATCCAATTATTATGGCGAGAAATAGCGCAAAAGTTGCAAGCTCCATAGTTGCGGGGAAACGCTCAACGATTAAAGCAAGAGCGGGTCTTCCAAACACAAAGGAATTGCCAAGATCTCCAGACAACGCACCAGTTAAAAATTTCCAATACTGTACATATGCGGGCTGATCGAGTCCAAAGTCTCGACGCACACGTTCTATTTCATCAGGTAGGCTTTCCGGATTCACCAGCATGTCGACAGGATCGCCAACAAGGTTGATCATAGAAAACACGATCAACGACATAACAAACAGGACAACCACACTTTGCAAGACCCGCCTAGAAACAAAGGCTAACATAGAGTATGTCCTTTCGTTGGGTGGCCCGTTACAACCGCGCAACGGGCCGCCATTATTTTATTTTTGCGTACGAATATAATGTAAAAATGTACTGTCCAGAGCTCCATGTTCGTAAGCAATGCCGTCACGTGCAGCCCAGGTCGCAATTTCGTGATGAATCGGTACCAACGCATACTCTCGCATCGCAATTTCAGTTGCCTTTATGAAGGCTTTTTCACCCTTAACAACATCCATTGAAGCTCGACCATCTTCAATCAAAGTATCAACCTCCGCATTACTGTACCCATTACGATTTCCAGGCCCGTAGCCACGGTCTTTTTGCTTGGTGTGAATGAATATGCGTAACGGGTGGGAAGGCTCACCCGAGCCGTTTGCATATCCCGACATTGCAGCAGTAAACTCAGGTTTTTTGTCCACTCCTCCTCGCGCAAATCGCTTGAAAAAGACAGAGGCAGGCATCGTCTCAACACTAGTATCGATACCAATACGTGATAGCATCTGTGCTATTGCTTCAAGAATCCTCGTATCATTAGTATATCGACCAGCTGGCCCATGCATGGTCAATTTAAACCCATCTGTGTAGCCTGCTTCAACCATCAATTCCTTTGCACGATCCGGATCGTAACCATCTGCTTTTAGTTTTTTGGAGTAACCGATATATCCCATTGGCGAAAACTGGCCAGCAGGCGCAGCGAGTCCATCCATCACACGGTCCGCAATGGCTTTCCGATTGATCGCGAGAGACACAGCTTCGCGCACACGAATATCTTTAAACGGAGATGCAATCGGGTTGTCATTTTGATCAGTAACATACGGTTTGATAGGATCATCAGTCATGTGAAGAGTTACATACAATAATCTATTTGAAATTGATTTAAAGACAGATAAACCTTCTCGCCCTTCAACGTTTGGAAGATCAGACGGAGGTACTCTTTCGATAAAATCAACATCTCCAGAAATAAGAGCCGCTGTCCGAGTTGTACCATCCTTAATAGGACGAATAAGTATATTATCCCATTCGGCAGAAGCACCCCAATATTTGTCATTTCGTTTGATTTCGATTAAGTCGCCTGGCATCCATTTGGTAAGAGTGAATGGTCCCGTACCAAACGCAACTTTTCCTGTATTGAAATCTTCAGTCGTGGCCTCAACGAAAGATGAATCAATAATAGAAATGCGTGACATATCGTTTGGAGTGAATGGATAAGGTTTCTCCGTTGACACATGCAATGTTAAGTCGTCAATAACTTCAAAGGTCTTGCCCTTGATGAAAGTTGCAAAACTGGATGGACTGTTCGGCACATTTGCAGCACGCTGCATTGTAGCTACCACATCTTCAGCACCAAACGTGGCCCCATTATGAAATTGGACACCCGGACGCAAATTAAATTCCCAAGTGTTCTCATCAACTGGCTTCCAAGATATTGCAAGGCCCGGAATCAGATTTTGATTAACATCTTGTAAGACAAGCGCATTATAAATCTGTGTCGAAAATGAGTTATTTATTGTTAAATTTTGATAATGCGGATCCATAGATGTGGGTTCAGCTGCAAGTGCTACCTTTAAGTCATCCGACAAAACGGAACTCGACGAAAAACCGAGACACGATACCGCAACCGCAACAAAAGCAGCTGACTTTAAAATTGATATTCTCATTAGTTTCCTCCTTAGATCGATGTTTAGTTATTTTTAGCTGGAGTATTTGAGCTTGCTCTCCAGGTTTTCATTGCAAATTCTTTGATGTGTTTAGTGACTTGCTCAGGGTATTCCGCATACGAGGCATGGCCAGCCTTCGGAATCATTGCTTGCTTCGCAAATGGAAGGGCCGAAATAAGTGCAGTGTGCATGTCTTTTGAGATTACTTTGTCTTGGCCACCCGATAAAATAAGAACAGGGACGTCTACTTGTGAACAAATACTTACGTTATCAGCTTCCTGGCTCATGCGGCCGCCATCACGGATTCCCTCCAGTCGAGCCCCAGTAGAAATATTTGCAAGAAACTGGATCGTATTATCAGGAGTGTTTGGAGGCGTGCTGCGGCGGGCACGCTCGATACCGTAATCTATATCTACAACACCACTACTTATTAGATCAATACGATCAGCATAGCGCGGCATCAGTGCTTCACCCTTCGGCTTGCCGAATCCTAAATGGCTTGAGGATAAAATCAGGCCTGCAACTAAATCAGTCTCATCGGCAGCCAATTGCAAGGCCACCAAGCCCCCCATTGAATGTCCAATCACAACTGCGCTTTTTATCTCTAGCCCTTGCATCAGAGCTTTCGCCGCATTTTTGAAATCGTTCACTTCGTCTCCAAAAACATCAGATTTTCCAAAGCTTGGGGCATCCCATGCAATTAACCGAAAAGAAGAGTTGAGAGAATGAAATAAATAGGCCCAACTTCGGCTATCACCGTTCATACCATGAAGCAAAAAGATAGCTGGTCCATCGCCGGACTCACGGAATGCAATCCGACCATCTTTGTATGGCATATACCGAAGTTCCGGCACTTCAATCATCAAATTTAGCTCTCAAATTAGATCGTACCGGTTATTTACAACACGCAAATTAAAAGCAAAAAAGGTTAAAAAATATTACATATTATGCCGAACTGATTGGGCCTCCAATTCTCGCATAGAGATGAGCGTTTGCGCAAGTTTTAGAGCATAAGAAAACTCAGGTTTTGTAAGAAGGGCATTGCAATAATTTTGCCAAGCTTTGAGCATTGGCTCGGTTGGGCGAAAGTCATGTCGCCTACGATCACCTAGAACTGATACCTTCTCTAAATAATCCATTTTCAATGCTTCATGTACCGTTGAATTTACGGTGGGACGGCTAAAAGTTGATACATCAACAAGCTCTGAGATCGTAAAGCTGCCTTTAGAAAAGTAAAAATTCATCATGTAACGACGAAGTTCGAATGCAGTGAAGCTAGTGTTAAAAAAGCGGCGTACTTGCCCCGGCTGGTGATCACGTCGATAGATGTGCCGAGAGCTTTCAAAAGAGGCCTGTGCATGACAGAATTTGTCAAATAATTGTTCAGTTTCAGACATGATTACTTCCAACAAATTATATAAAAAAATTATACTTTATTTTAGGTAAGAGAATTATTTTTTCAAGCTTTTGTTATGAGTGTAAGCATTCATGTCGCAGGTCTTAGAGATATTTTCTAAGACAATGATGCGGGATTATCAGGATATACACCTAATATAATTTGAACTTAACTCAGTTGGTTAAACCACACCTAAGGTTTCCAATACTGCGGTTGCATAATTAAATTTAAAATTAAAATAGGCGCCCATAGCAGTGCAAATGATAAACTTCTTGATGCAAAGGCAACTATTGGCTCAATGGAACTACCCACCTCCGGACTTCTAATTACGAAATACAAATATGCAATCCCAATGGCCATCATTATTGTAGACGAAAAAATTCCATTTACGACTAAGCCAATAGTGGATTTTGTTAAAAATCTAGATAATAGAGATGGGATAACCCAAGCCATTGCCCACATAGAAACGACTGGCAGAATGATTTCAAAAGTAAAATTAATCTCACTCATTCTAAACCCTGATCCGATTTTAATGGCTTAATCGTATTCAATTTTTCTCAAGTAATATATTAATCAAAGGGCTATTAGGATCCTCTAAACCTTCAATAACGTCAAAATGGTGGCGTGACGGCTCTACCGTCAAAGTTGATTTCCACTTAGTTGCCAAAAGTTCAGCCTGTTCAATAAAAACTGGCCGTTCATTCGCCCCAACCCAAACATGAAGGCCAATGTTTTTTGGTTTTAAGTGAAGCGCCGGGCTCTCAGCTTTAGCTGTTATGGTTGTCAGTTTTAATGTTTCATTCATCGAGGTTTGCATCAATGGCCTTAAATCTGACACCGGCGAAACTGGCACTATTCGCGTAATTCTATCATAAACAACTTCCAGGAGCCCTATGTTGGCCTGACCCATTCGAGCAACTAAATGGCCCCCCGCAGAGTGACCAGTCAATACAATTGGCCCAGCAACACGCGCCGCTGCAGTATTAATCGCACTAACAACTGATTGTGTTATTTCAGGAATAGTTGCTTCTGGAGCCAGGGGGTAACTTGGTAGGGCAACGGCCCAATCATTTAATGTAGCACCTCTTGCCAAATGCGAAAAATCACGACGTCCAAAGCGCATCCAATACCCACCATGAACAAAAACGAGTAAACCCAAGGGTTGGCCTGCTGGAAAAAAGAGATCAAATACTTGTTCAGGATGATTTCCATACGATAGGTTTAGCTGTGCACGGCCCAAAGAATGTTCGGCCTCACGGTACTCACGCGCAGCGTCTTCCCAGTGAGTTAGAAAGCCCTCTGCATTTGGAATATAAGCTGCATTTGCATAATCATCATCTAATTTCAAAATTCTTCTCCTCTGGACAAACGGCTGCTCAAATGGTCTCACATCTTATACCAAAGGAGACAAAAATGCTTGATTCATCTACAGATCTAAAATCCATGCTATCAGACCCTAGCCTGCTTCAAACACAGGCTTTCATCAATAACAAATGGGTAGATGCTGGAAATGGGGCAACTTTTAATGTTACCAACCCCGCCCGCGGGGATGTGATTGCTAAGGTTGCGGATTTGTCGCGTTCAGATATCGCCCACGCAATTTCTGGTGCAGAAATTGCTCAAAAGAAATGGGCAGCGCTATCAGCTAAAGAGCGATCCAACATTTTAAGAGCTTGGTTCAACCTCATGATGGAAAACCAGACAGATTTAGCAAAAATTCTTACTGCGGAAATGGGCAAGCCTTTGCCAGAGGCCATGGGCGAAATAGCATATGGTGCGTCTTTTGTAGAATTCTTTGCTGAAGAAGCAAAACGCAATTACGGTGAGACTATTCCAGGTCATCAGGCTGACAAACGGATCACAGTAATCAAGCAACCTATCGGCGTTGCAGCTTCTATAACTCCTTGGAATTTTCCAAATGCGATGATTACCCGGAAAGCAGCACCAGCGTTAGCTGCTGGCTGCGCCTTTGTAGCCCGCCCATCAGAGCTTACACCTTTTTCTGCGTTAGCCTTAGGCGTTTTAGCCCAAAGAGCTGGTCTGCCCACCGGTATTTTGCAAATTGTACCCTCGAATGATGCATCAGCATCTGGAAAAGAGTTTTGCGAAAACCCAAGCGTACGGAAAATAACATTTACTGGTTCCACACGCGTTGGGCGCATCCTACTTGAGCAGGCGGCAAATCAGGTCAAGAAATGTTCTATGGAGTTGGGTGGTAATGCGCCATTTATTGTTTTCAATGACGCAGATTTGAATGATGCAGTAATTGGAGCAGTAGCGTCTAAGTTTCGGAATAATGGCCAGACCTGTGTCTGTGCCAATCGCATATATGTACAATCTGGAGTATACGAAGCCTTCACTGCTAAATTCAAAGTTGCCGTTGAAGCGATGAAAGTTGGTGATGGGTTTGAAGGTGCGGATCTTGGACCATTGATATCAAAGCCAGCACTAGCCAAGGTCGAAGAACATATCTCAGATGCAATCTCAAAAGGTGCGTCGATTGAGACTGGTGGAAAAACCCATGAGTTGGGTGGAATGTTCTTCCAACCTACAATTCTTACCGGCGTCACCCAAGAAATGAAAGTTAGCAAGGAAGAGACCTTTGGCCCAATGGCACCGTTGTTCAAATTTGAAGATGTGGACGACGTTATTGCAATGGCTAATGATACGATTTTTGGCCTAGCTGCCTATTTTTATGCAAAGGATTTAAGCTGCGTCTACAAGGTGGCTGAGGCACTTGAATACGGAATAATTGGTGTAAATACTGGGATCATTTCTACTGAAGTGGCGCCTTTTGGTGGCGTAAAGCAGTCTGGCTTGGGCCGAGAAGGCAGTCACCATGGCATGGATGAATATTTAGAAATGAAATATATTTGCATGTCGGTATAAACGCAAAAACTTAGCTAAGTAATAGCCAGAAAACTAGGGAACACAATAAGTCTGCTCCCTAGTATATTATTGTTTACCTATAAATTAGTTAGAAGTTGCCGCGACCTGAAGCGGATCCGTACTATTGATTTCAATACGCCGAGGCTTCAAAGCCTCTGGTACTTCACGAACCAGATCTATGTGCAACATCCCATCAACATGACTAGCTGTCGTCGCACGTACGTGGTCAGCCAAGTGGAATTTGCGATCAAAAGAGCGCGTAGCAATACCCCGGTGCAGATATACTTTTTCATCTGCTACCTCAGGTTTGCGAGCTGAAACGTGGAGTGTATTTTCTTTAACCTCCAATACGATATCAGTTTCTGCAAATCCAGCAACTGCAATAGAAATACGATATCCATCTTCAGCCACCTTTTCGATATTATAGGGTGGGTAATTGGACTGGCTATCGTTATTGCTAGACACACGATCCATTAGTTCTGTGATTTGATCAAAGCCAATGGTGGCGCGATGGAGTGGTGCAAAATCAAACGAACGCATAATATAATCCTTTCAAAGCGATTTCTATTTAACCCTCCCAAATAGGGCGAGGTCATTTTCTAAGGATCCCCATATG
>Ga0308019_10001575_pt1 | contig 13534 bp, 12 predicted proteins | sample Neamet284_FD_203135 | JGI IMG/M metagenome (GOLD analysis project Ga0308019, IMG submission 203135) | Marine microbial communities from water near the shore, Antarctic Ocean - #284 | ecosystem: Environmental > Aquatic > Marine > Unclassified | place: Southern Ocean | collected 2014-10-01 | reverse complement strand
TAAATTCTAAAAATTTAGAGGAACCCTGGTTGTATTATTTGCATTTAATGGATTTACATGGAACTGAAACTTCTTTTGTTAGTGAACCGCCTTCTGAATTTATTGATAGAAAATTTGGTAGTAATAGATATGATCAAATGATTTCTGCTATGGATGTTTGGTTAGGAAAAATTCTAGAAAAAATTAATTTAGATAATACCTTAATTGTTTTAACAGCAGATCATGGTGCTGATGCTGCCTCTTGGACCCCAGATATGGAAAAATTTGCACAATATAATATAGAAAATAGAACAGTGGAATCTGGAACTTTACACAAATTATCTATGAAAGTGCCTAAATCTATAATACCATTTAGAAAAAAATTATCTCAAAAATATAGGGAAAAAAGAAATCAAGAAATTGAAAAGAAAATTAAGCCTGAAATAGAAAAAATAAATGAACTCAATTTAACTCCATATCAAAAACGTATTATGGAGAGTGCTACTAGCTCTATTCCTAATGTTTTTGAAGAAATGTGTCATGTACCATTAATTGTTTCAGGCTATAATGTTCCTAAAAAAATTATTCCACAACTAGTTAGTAGTATTGATATCTTTCCAACTATTGTTGATATTGTAAAAATGCCCGAGAAAAATATTAAAATTCATGGAAAAAGTCTTTTACCTTTAATTGAATCCAAAATTTTTGAAGAACGACCAGTATATGTGGAGAGTGATATCAACTCTTCATCTAAAATTAACGTAATAGGTATTCGTACTTCAAAATATAAATATTTTCGAAATGGAGATTCTTTATCAAATCAAAATCTTTATGATCTTGAAACTGATGTTTTAGAAGAAAATAACTTAGCAACTCAAAATCCTGATATTGTAAATGACATGGAAAATATTTTAGAAAAATTAAAAAATAATTCTTTATTAAAAAATAATAAGCAACAAATTGATGATGATAAAAGAAAAAAAATTCAAGAAGAATTAAAAAAACTTGGATATATCTCCTAATTCTATTATGAAGATGATTGATAATATTAAAATGTCAAATTATACTTTAGTCAAAAAATGTAGAATATGTGGTGGTGAAAATTTACATTTAATATTAGATCTAGGTAAACAACCTCCGGCAAATTCACTAATTGAAAAATCTCAATTAGATTTATCAGAACCCGTATTCCCTCTTAGATTATTTTGGTGCAATGATTGTTTTTTAGTACAATTATTAGATATTGTAAAAAAAGAATTTCTTTTTAAACATTATTTGTATATGACAAGTGCTAGTAAGCCAATTGTAGAACATTTTACAAAATATGCTTTAGATATTCATAATGAATTTCTGAAGAAACAAGAAAATCCATTCGTTGTAGAAATAGGAAGTAATGATGGGTCATTACTCCGACAATTTAAAAAATTAGGCTCATGTATATTGGGAATTGAACCTGCCTCCAATTTAGCTAAACTAGCAAATGATTCAGGCATAACAACAATGAATGATTTTTTTTCATTAAGTAACGCAAAAAAAATAGTAGAGTCAAAAAATGCGTCTATTGTCGTAGCAAATAATGTAATTGGACATGTAGAAAACTTACATGATTTAATGGAGGGAATTAAAATATTAATTGGAGAACACGGTGTATTTGTTTTTGAAGTACCATATTTATTGGATTTAGTAAAAAAATTAGAATTTGATACAGTGTATCATGAACATTTATCATATTTTTCTGTATTACCTATAATTAATTTAATAGGAAGATTTAATCTAGAAATTTTTGATGTACAAAAACAAACTGTACATGGGGGAACTTTACGAATTTTTGTTTCGAAAAAAAATAATTTTAAAATTAAAGATAGTGTTAAAAAATTTATTAAATTAGAATATGAATTTGGAATAAATAATATTAAAACATATGATAAATTTTCTGATGATGTTCAAAATTTAAAAAATAAGATAATAACATTATTACATAAATTAAAAAATGAAAAAAAATCTTTATTTGGATACGGTGCTTCTGCTAAAGGAAATGTTCTACTAAATTATTGTAATATTGATTCTAGTATTTTGGATTATATTATCGACACAACACCATTAAAGCAAGGTAAATTTACACCTGTAACTCATATTCCTATAGTCTCATCTGATCAAATTAGTAATACTGAAAATGATTCTATAGCCTTACTTTTAGCCTGGAATTATGAAAATCAGATTTTAGATAAAGAACATGATTTTAGATCCAATGGTGGTAAATTTTTAATCCCTATACCTGAACCAATTATTAAATAAAAATCATAAAATAATTAATAATGTGTATACAGATATCAAAAATTCATAATTTATAACATATTTTAAATCATAGAATAAGAATCAGTATTTATGTCAAAAATAAAATTATTTGATCTTTCTGTTGATGATTCTGAAAAATCTGCACTAAATCAAACATTTGATAGTCATTTTTGGGCATCAGGCTCGGGTATTGGTAATGTAAAGAAATTTGAAGATAATTTTTGTAAATATGTTGGTTCTAAATCTTGTATTGCTGTAAATAGTGGAACTGCAGCACTAAATCTTGCATTATCTGTTTATGATATTAAAAATAAAGAAGTAATTTTACCATCATTATCATTTGTTTCAACTGCACATGCAGTAATTGAAAATGGTGGAATTCCAGTATTTGCAGATATTGACAAACAAACTCTCTGTATAGATCCAATTGAAATTAGAAAATTAATTTCTAAAAAAACTAAAATTATTCTTCCAGTTGATTATGCAGGATTACCTGCTAATTTGAATGAAATAAAAAAAATTTGTAAGGAAAATGATCTTCATTTAATTGAAGATGCCGCACATGCTTCTGGTTCTACATATCAAAATAAACTAATTGGTAGTCACAGTGATTTGGTTTGTTTCAGTTTTCATCCTGTAAAAAATTTAGCAATGCCAACAGGTGGTTTAATTTCAGTCAATACAAAAAATTATAAAAAAATTAGTAAAATCTTAAAAGAAAAGCGTTGGTGTGGAATTAGTAATAGAAAAGGTGTAAATTATGATGTTAAAAATATTGGTTGGAATTATTATATGAATGAATTTTCTGCAGCAATTGGAATTGTTCAATTAAAAAAATTAAATAAACTTAATAAAATTAGAAAAAACATAGCAAAATTATATTCTAAAAATATTAATTTAGAAAATAAAATGCCATTTGATAAAAATTGTTCTTATCACATCTATTGGATTAGAGTAAACAATCAAAATCAATTTAGAAAAAAAATGACTGAAGTTGGTATTGAAACTGGATTGCATTATAAGCCAATTCATACATTTTCAATGTATCGGCAAAAAAATCAACTACCTATAACTGAGCAAGTTGGTAAAGAAATTATATCTATTCCTATTCATCCAAATTTATCTATTGATGAAATAAATAAAATTATTTTTTATGTTAATAAATTTTCATAAATTTTAAAAATTATAAAATTAAAATTTCATCTAAAATTTTATTTGAACCTAACCCATCAACTAATTCTCTACCTGAAAAAAACATCTTTTCTCTAACTGAATAATCTGAAATTTTTGTAATAATTTTTTCTAATTTATTAAAATCATCATCCCAAAAACCATAATCTATTCCAAAACCCATCTTTTCTAAACCACTTGATGTTTTTGCTTGATATTCATCCATGGGAATGAAAATAGATGGAATTCCTAAACATGATAATTCATAAGCAGTAATACCTGAAGAAGATATTACTAGATCATGTTTTGCAAATAATTTTGCAATATTTTCTTCATTTTTAATTATTTTAATAAATTCTTTTTTTAATATTTTATTTTTTAATTCTTGTTCAAACTTATAGGATGGACCTAATACCACTGAAATATTATATTTTTTATTAAAAAAGTATGGCAATATTTTCCTAGTGATATTCTCATCATCAGTACCTCCAAATATTAATAATATTTTTTGCACTTTTTTCTTTAACCTAATTTCTTTACGTATTTTACTAAACTGTGATCTTAAAATAATATAATTGGAACCTGAAAAATACTTTGTAATTTTTTTATTAATGGAATATTTTTGAAAATCACTTACAATAGAACCATTTACTAATATTTCTGAATAAATTTTTTTATTTCCTATATCATCAATTATTATTATTTTACAATCATCTTTCAATGTTTTACTATATGACTCATTATGAAATGGTAAATCTATAATCAATTTTGAAATATTTTTTACTATGTTTTTACATTCCAAAATTCTTTGTTTCTCATCTATTTCATTTAGTACATAAAAAGAAATTTTTTTATTTTTTAAATGGGTTTCAATTTGGTTTTTACTATTTACTATAAAAATTACATTTAATTTAATTTTAATCAATTTTTCAGCAATTGATAAACATCTAAAAAAATGACCTGAACCAACTTCATTACCTACGTTAAATCTAAATCCAAAATCAAACTGTATTTTAAAAACCCAATATTTATCTAAAATAACTAGTAGTTATGCTTAACTTTTACCTATATTTTATTAAAAATTAAGGAATTACATTTTAAGAAATATTTTAAAAAGTTAATTAATGCATTTTATGATGACTAATACCTATGAATGACTCATTTGATAACAAATGGAATAAAATTTATGGTGATGGAAAACAGATTAATGAATTCCCTTTTAGTGATTTAATATCATTTTTTTATAATAAATTCAAAGAAAATTCTTCTAAACTCAATATTCTTGAAGTTGGGTGTGGTGCAGGAAATAATTTAGAGTTTATGGCAAAATTAGGACATAATGTTTTTGGAATAGATGCTAGTGAAAAAATAATTGAATATACTAAGAATAAATTCAAAGAAAAAAATCTTCCAGGAAATTTTAGTGTAAATAAATTTACAGAATTACCTTTTGATGATAATTATTTTGATTTAATAATTAATAGAGCTGCAATTTGTCATACTGATATTAAAAATGCTCATAATGCCATTGAGCAATGTAATCGAGTAATTAAAAATACGGGAATTTTCTATTCAACATTTTTTACAAATTTTAATACATTTAAAGCAAATAAAATTGATTTTGGATACTATGATTCATTTGAAGAAGGATTCCATAATATTGGAGCTTTAAAATTTTATAATATATTTGAAGTAACTAAGTTATTTGAAGAACATAATTTTAATATTATTGATATTTTTTTAACTGAAAAAATTGATATGAAAAATATTCCAACAAAAATCAACTCTGAATGGATAATTCATTCTAATAAAAATAAATAGCTACTATTTGAAATTAATTATATTAAAATAAAATGATTAAAAAAAAAATACTTGTTGTAGGTGGAGGTTTTAGAGGAATTTTAACTGCAAATCAACTAAAAGAAAATAATTCCATTGATCTAATAGAAAAATCATCTTACATAGGTGGTGTTCTTTTTTCAGAAAAATGGAATGGATTTTATCTTGACAAAGGCGTGCATATTTTTGATAATACTAGTAATGAAGATACTAAATTGATTCAAAAAATATTAAAAAATAAATTTAGAAAAATTTCGGTTAAATATGGTTCAAGAATTACTGATAAAACATCAGATAAAGTTGCTGTACCTGATTTTACTACTTTAGATATTAAGATTCAAAGAAAAATTGCTCAAGAATTATTTGAATGCACATATTTAAAACAAAAATCCAAAAATCTTCATGAATATTTAATTAATACATATGGTAAAACTGCTGGAAGTTATTTTATTATACTTGCAAAAAAATATTTTGCGATTGATCCAAAAGAATTAAGTCCTGATTCTCACAGAAATAACCCTTTAAGTCGCGGTAGATTTTTTGATGATAATATTACTTCTTTTCTAAAATATTTTGAAAAATTTGATCATAAGATTGCACTTCCTGTTAACAATAAACCCATGAAATGGCATAGTGATGTTAATGATAAAACCTATCGCTATTTTTATCCTCAAAAAAACGGGTTAAGAAATTTTTGCGATAATTCATTAGAATATTTAAAAAGTAATAATGTGGATGTGAAAACAAATATTTTTTTAATAAATATAAAAAAGAAAAAAAATAAACTTTTGTGTATATTTTCAGATGGAACGGAAAAAGAATATGATAATTTAGTATGGACTCTTGATCATACTCATTTATACAAAATCATTACAAAAACAAAATCAATAGATTCGGGTATACATTTTGTTCCTATGGTTGTTTTTTATTATATTGTAGATCTTAAAAATATCAATGATTTTACATACATTCAGGATTTCACTAAAAATACTTTGGCCTTACGTGGTGCTGTTACAGGAATGTTAGGAAATCAAATAATAAAAAATCAAACATATATTGATGTTGAAGTTCCAACAAAAATTGGTTCAAAAATATGGAATAATCCCGAACAATTTTATGAAGTTATCTGGAAAGATGTTGTTAAAATGGGATTAGTTAAAGGAAAAATGCCTAAAAATAAAAAATTTGTTAAATCACCTGTATCATTTAGGGCATTAAGAAAAAACTATAAACAAAAAAACCAAAAAATTGAAAAAAGAATAAGTGATTTTTCCAATAAAATTATTTTAATGGAACAAGAAAATGCACAATTATTTAAAATACTTCAGTCATTAAAAAATAAAAAAATTTAGAAAATTATAAAGTACAATATATTTAATTCATTTTAATGATTACATGTATTGTTCAAGCAAGAATGGGTTCATCTCGTTTACCTGGTAAAGTAATGCAAAAAATCTCTGAGAATAAAACAGTCATTGATTTTGTAGTTGATCAATTACAAGAATCCAAAATGATAGAAAAAATTATTGTAGCGATACCTGATCAAATTGAAGATAATATTATTCATGATCATCTTATTTCTAGAAATATTTCTACATATAGAGGATCTTTGAATAATGTTTTGGATAGATTTTATCAATGTGCAAATTCCAATTCTAGTTCCATTATAATTAGAATAACTGCTGACTGTCCTTTAATTGATCCCGATATTGTTGATAAAGTTATTAAAAAATTTATTGAAAATAAATTTGATTATGTTGCAAATACCCACCCAAGAACATTTCCTTATGGAACTGAAACAGAAGTTTTTTCATTTAATGCATTAAAATTAGCTTGGGAAGAAACTGATGATGAATTTGATAAAGAACATGTCACACCATATTTTTATAAAAATCCTAATAAATTTAAAATTGGAAATTTTTCACAAAAGATAAATCAATCAAATTATCGCTGGACAATAGATTATGAAGAAGATTTAGAATTTGTAAAAAAAGTGGTTCATAAAATACAAAAAAATCCTATTTTAACACATCATATTGTTGATTTACTTGAAAAAAACCCTGAAATAGTAAAAATAAATAAAAAACATAATCATGAATCTTTGGAGACTTAAAATATGGATTCAATAAATATTGAAAATTATAAAATAGGAACTTCTAATCCGCCATTCATAATTGCGGAAGCTGGAGTTAACCATAATGGTGATATTCAAAAAGCTTTCAAAATGATTGAACTTGCTAAAAATTCTGGAGCAACTGCAATTAAATTTCAAACATTTAATGCTAAAGAATTAATTGCAGATCCAAATTTAACGTATAGTTATACTAGTCAAGGTAAAGAAATAACTGAATCAATGTTAGAGATGTTTGAAAGATATCAATTTACCCGAGAACAATGGTTTCAAATTAAAAATAAATGCGATGAAGAAAAAATTATTTTCTTATCTTCACCATCTTCTAAATCTGATTTAGATTTGTTAATTGATTTAGGTATTAAAGCAATTAAAGTTGGTTCAGATGATTTCACAAGTATACCCTTGTTAAAAGAATACTCAACAACTGGATTACCTTTAATTTTATCTTGTGGAATGTCAAATTTAAAAGAAATTAAAGAAACCGTTAACAGTATACAAGAAACAAACGATAATCCAATTATTCTTTTATTATGCACTTCAGAATATCCTACACCATCTGAAAATGTCAACTTATTAAAATTTAATACTTTACATGATGAACTTCAACTACCTTTAGGATTCTCTGATCATACACAAGGGAGTTTAGCTTCATCATTAGCAGTTTCTTTTGGAGCCTGTGTTTTTGAAAAACATTTTACATTAGATAATGACTTACCTGGCCCTGATCATTGGTTTTCTGAAAATCCAGAGGGATTAAAAAATTGGATTAATGATATTAAAAAATCATATCTCATGATGGGAAGTGGAAATGTTGAACCTACTGATTCTGAACTAAAAATGAAAACATTAGCAAGAAAAAGTATTGTTGCATTAACTGATATTAAAAAAAATGAAATTCTAAATTCCCAAAAAATAGGTATTAAACGACCTGGAAATGGATTACCTCCAAAAATGTTTGAAGAAATTATAGGTAAAAAAACAACAAGAGATTTAATTAAAAATGAATTACTAAAAAAAGGAGATTATTTGTAATGGATATTGATAAATTTAAAGAACTATTTGAACAATTTACTAATTTTGAAAATAATAAATTTCATCCATTTGTAAAAATTGCTGGTGAACCTATAATTGGAAATAATGTCAATATTGGATTTTTTTCAGAAATTAATGCAAAAAATTCAAAAATAGAAATTGGGGATAATTGCGATATTGCGTCTTTTGTATCTATCAACTCTGCGGATTCACATGCAAAATGTTTAGATGATAATAATAATATTGAACGTAAAGAAATAATTTTAAAAAATAACGTATTTGTCGGTTCACACTGTTTAATCAAAGGGGGTGCACAAATTGGACACCATACTGTAATCGCCGCAGGAACAATTGTTGATGGGGTTAAAATTCCGCCTTTTTCACTAGTCAGTGGAAATCCAATGAAAATCAAAGAAGGTTATTATAAAAATAAATCTGTAAATAGAAAAGATTAATTAAATTATTTAAGGTAGATAGATGATGAATATTCTTATTGTTGTAGCACATCCTGATGATGAAGTTTTAGGAATGGGTGGAACTATTGCAAAACATTCTTCCAATGGTGATAAAGTTAGTATTATTTATCTAACAACTGGAATTACTTCTAGAAGAAATCCTGGATATTCAAATAAATCTTCGTATGAAATTACTAATAAAGATCAAAAGTTATTGGATGAAGAAATTAAAAAATTAAAAATTGATGCATTAAAATCAAATAAAATTTTAGGCATAGATGATTCTATTTTTTATAATTTTCCTGACAATGAGTTAGATTCAATTCCAAGATTAAAAATTATTAAAGTAATTGAAAAACAAATTGAAAAAATAAACCCTGATATTGTTTATACTAATCATTATGGAGATTTGAATATAGATCATAGAATAGTCTATGAATCATGTTTAACTGCTTGTAGGCCTATACGTAAAAAAAATCCTAAATTATTTTCATTTGGCGTAATTTCTTCAATGGAATGGAATTACCCTAGTACTTTTAATCCTAATTATTTTGTAAATATTTCAAAAAATATGTCCAAAAAAATTCGTGCAATGAAGGCATATGGAAATGAATTAAAAAAATTTCCTCATCCTAGATCAATAGATAATATCCAAATTACTGCTAAAAAATGGGGTTCTTTGTGTGGAAAAAACTATGCTGAATCATTTGAAATAATTAGAATAATTGATGAATAAAATATTAATAATTTTTACATTTTTTTAGTATGTTAATTGAGTTATCCCCTTCATTAAATAATAAATCTATTATTGACATATTTGGTAAAAATTGTGAATTTATTTGAGAATATGTTGGATGTTGAAATTTTTCAAAAATAATTTTAATATCATTCTTTTCAAATATTTCTAAATTAAGATAATTTTGACCTAATTCCCCCGATAGATAAGTATCTGCTTCTAGGATTTTACAAATTTCATAAAGTTTTTTTGAACCGTTAGAATTAATATTCAAATTTGATGAAAAAATTATTTCTGTATTTATTTCTAAAATAGATTTAAAATAATTAATTAATTCCATATTAAGTTCAATAAGTTTTGTATATTTTTTATTTAAAATTAATTCAATATCTTTCCAATACAAATCAAAAAAAGGTGTATTTTCATAGTTAAATTTTATTGCAGACTTGTGTTTATACTTCCAATTTTGTGTGTTGTCAATTTGAACTTCATTAAGAAATTCTTTAGATTTATTTAAAATAGGAATTGTTAGCCACATTGACCCATCTGAAGTTTTAATTTTGTTTCTATTATCCCAATCACTTCGTGTATATTGAACATCATCTAAAAATACAAAAGTATCCACACTTTCAATTTTTTTAAAAAAACCTAGATATGGAAAATATCCTGGCTGTCTTATAGAAATTACTTTCACATAATTTTGATCTTTGTGTATTATTTAGATATTAACTCAATAAATTAGAATTTTTAATAATTTTTATTAGTTCATTATGGGGAATTTTTTCTACTACGTCTGATGAATACGTATCAAATCTATCCAATTTTTTAATATCTTTATAATTTTCATTAATTACATTTGTATGAAATTTTGGATAAAGTGGATTAGAAATCATATACAAGTCATTAAATTCCCAACTGTATCTCATTTCTTCATTATTAATTAATACTTCATGGAGTTTTTCACCTGGTCTAATTCCTATGACCTCTTCTCCATAATCATCATATATTTCTGTTAGAGCTTTTTTCACATCAGAAATAGTATATGATTTAATTTTAGGAACAAATATTTCAGATCCCTTACCTATTTCAATAGATTTTAAAATAAAATCTAATGCTTCATCCATTGTGATGCTGAATCTTGTCATTTGATTATCTGTAATAGTAATTTTTTGTTTGTTTTGAAGTTGTTCAATAAATTTTGGAATTACCGAACCACTACTTCCTAAAACATTTCCATACCTTACTGCTAAAAATTTTGTAGAATGTTTTAATGGATTTAAATAATTATTTGCAGTTACAAACAATTTTTCCATTAGAAGTTTTGTTGCACCGTATGTATTTAATGGAGAAACAGCTTTATCTGTTCCAATACAAACACTTTTCTTTACTTTTGATACTAAACATGCATCTATTACATTTTGTGAAGCAATAACATTGGTATTGATTGCTTCAAATGGATTATACTCAATTTTAGGAACGTGCTTTAATGCAGCAGCATGAAAAACATAATCAATATCTTCTGTAGCGCGAATTAAACGATCTTTGTCTCTAATGTCTCCTAGGAGAAATCGTAGTCGTCCATCATCAAATTCTGATTCCATTTTAATTTGATTATTTTCATTACGACTGAAAATCCTAATTGTTTTAACATTCATTTCCAATAGACGTTTTGTTAAGGCTTTACCTAGAGAACCCGTCCCACCTGTAATCAAAATTTTACTATCTTCAAACATATTCATCTCATCAAAACTTTTCTAAAAAACCTTTTTAATTGAATTAAGTTCAAAATGTTTGTAATTTTAGTGCAAATTGATGTGATGCACTTCCTTGATTACTCATAAATTTTGACAGATAATTATTTGCATTTTCACTTAGGTCTGTTATCACTTTTTCATCAAATAATATTTTATCTAAATTTACTTGAATATCGTTAGAATCAATAATTGTAAGAACTGTATTTTGTTTCACATGTTCATATTTTGGAATTTCTTTATCAAAATAAATATTCATAGTAGGTTTATCTAAAATCATAGATTCTAAAAGCATTGTTGATGTACCATAAATTTCTGGTGATATTACTACAACAGCATCAACACTGTTAATTGTATCAATTACAGAATCCCATAATAATATTGGAATTGATGGATTTAATTTTTTAATAAAATCTTTTATTTCTTCATTATGTTTTAAACGTGCATGGTGAATTTTAACTATGATTCTAACATTGTCTTCTTTCTCAACATATGAGACAATCTGTTTTATTGCATTATTCATTCTTAATTTTAGATCTGTAGTAGATAAACCACTAATTTCACTAATGGGATTTGGTGCCAATAAAATTGTTTTAATTTTTTTCTTTTTATTTTTAATTTTTGATTTAAAAAATATGTCATGTCGCGGACTCCCTGTTACAAGAATTTTATTTTGCTTAATACTGTATTCTGAAAGTAACCATTTTTTTTTACTATTGCCCCAAACTGCAATCATATCTTTAAAATTTACATAATCTCCAATAATGTCAAATCTTTTTGTTTTAGGAATTCTTTCCAGAAATCCATGTTCTAATACAATGGATGGAACATTACCATTGTTTACTTCGAGAAAAACTTTTTCAGTTTCTCCTACTTCATTTAGTGAAACTATACACCTTACATCAATTATTTTGAATACTTTTTTTACATTCATTATCATTTCCATATACCTAGATAGTCTTTTTTGGTATGTTTGGATCATCATGGTGTTAATTATTTGCCAGAAACTATGATTTTCTATTTTAAATAAATCCTCAAAAAACTCATTATTACTCCATAAATCCTCAATTTTTTTTGAATATTGATCAACTAATAATGAAATGTCTTCTTTTTCAGTTTCATCAAGAACATTGTTTATGTTTAAAATTTTACATTTTGATTTTTTTAATGCATTCCGTGATTTTTTACTCCAAATCGGTGTTCGTCTTTGATTTACAAGAATTACATTTCCATCATAACCTTTCATTTCTTCTAATAAATTAGAAAAATGCTCTGGATTAAATTCTAAAAAAATAACTCCTTTCTTTTTTAATGCTTTTTTATTAAACCAATAATTATAGATTTTACCAAATCCTAATTCAAGAAAATTTTTAATTTTTTGATATGTATTTTGTGATAATGTAATAGTAATTGGAATTTTCCATATTTTATAACTAATAGATACTTTATCCCAAAATAATTCTTCTTTAATATCTTCATTAAAGAATTCAGTTTGAATATTTTTTCCTTTAATTAAAATTGAAATAATTTTTGATAGTTGATTTGTAGCATAAATTTTTGTAGGATTTTTAAGTTCAATTATTCGTTTTATTAATATAAAATTAAGAATTCTTGGCATTAAAAATGAATGAAATTCATGTGAATCAGCTAATTTTAAAATATTAATTCCTTCAAACATATATTCTGTAGATGGTAATTTTGAATACCAATTTCTAAATTCTGTTACTTTATCAAAAATGTTCAATCTTTCTTCTTCATTAAGGAGTTCATCTGCAATATCATGTTCAATATTTTCTTCTTCTAATTTATTGTGTACTTGAAAATCAAATGAAATTTTTTTATTATCACTATCATTAATTAATTTTTTAGGAATTGTTTGTAAATCTGCAATATTTTTAATTAAAATAATTGATTTGGTCACAATTTATCACTGTTCAGATTTTTTATAATTATTTAAACATATTTTATTGTTGTTAGTTAAATTCTGTGTGTAGTATTTACTACTGATAAATTTTTATTTATTTTATAAAACTACAAAGTAATTTTAATAATTTATTGAATTTATCTATTCCCTCAGTCTCAGAAACTTCTACTGGTGTTTCAATTGTACATGAAAATAAATCTAAAATTTCTTTATCACTAA
>Ga0308019_10001571_pt1 | contig 13571 bp, 7 predicted proteins | sample Neamet284_FD_203135 | JGI IMG/M metagenome (GOLD analysis project Ga0308019, IMG submission 203135) | Marine microbial communities from water near the shore, Antarctic Ocean - #284 | ecosystem: Environmental > Aquatic > Marine > Unclassified | place: Southern Ocean | collected 2014-10-01 | reverse complement strand
CCGCTTCAACCAATTGTTGCTTATTCAATCCTGAACGAAGAATAAATGATGACAAACTTTCACCGTTCAAGACCTCGGTCATGGTCACATCGGATTGCTTCCAAACCTCTTGCACAGAAGTATATCTCTGCCAAAGGTCATGTGTCATTCCAACATACTGACTTCCTTGACCTGGATACATGTGGGCAACCTTGACTTGTGCGGGTAGCGCAGCATCATCTGTCAATAGAATTCCTTGTGATTGTAAGAATCCCCACTTCTCTTTATCATCCATCGCTTTCACTGCAAGGGCGCAACGTTTGTTGAATTCGCTCCACGATGTTGCAATAAGTGCCATTCTAATCTCATCAGAGGATGAATAATCTCCACTGATAGATTCGAGCGCTTGGGAAAGACGAAGTCCTCTTGGGTCCTCATCGAAATTAGGGCCTTGGAAAGAGATAGATTCTATTTGTTGCTTTATTTGGCCAATATCACTGCCTGAAAGCAATAACATTCCACCTTCAATTTCTTTTAATTGTTGATGTGTCATTGAAGGTGTTGCCGCAGAATCGAAGATCGAGGCTGCAACAGCCTCACCAGTTTGTTTATTTTGGGAACCATCAAGTGGCTGAGAATAAGCATCCCATCTCTGTTGCCACTGCTGTGCTAGTGGTGTGTGGAAGTCCGGTTCATATCCTTCGAGAGCGACGTGGAAATTAGTGCCACCAAAACCGAATGCGGAAACACCAGCTCTGCGCGGATTTAACTCCGGCCTAGGCCATTCCATCGCTTTGGTTGGTACGAAAAATGGTATGCTGCCCCAATCAACTGTTGGATTTGGAGTTTCAAATCCTGCACTTGGAGGAATTGTTCTGTGATGAAGTGCAAGAATTGATTTCATTATCCCTGCAATTCCAGCCGCAGCCTTTAGATGTCCAATCTGTGATTTTATTGAACCGACTGCAATATGGTCGCCACCATCAAATCCAGTCCATAGACGTGATAGCGTTGATAGTTCTGTAGCATCACCCACTTTGGTTGAGGTTCCATGAGCTTCAACCAATTGAACGCTAGATGCATCATATCCAGCTTGATTGTAAGCACGAGCCATCGCTTGTACCTGTCCTCTTTGACTTGGAGCAGTAATACCCTTGCCTCGACCATCTGATGAACCGCCGATTCCTCTGATTACAGCTTTAATCTCATCACCGTCACGGATTGCATCGCCTAAGCGCTTGAGAAGTAATACACCTGCACCTTCACCCATTACGAACCCGTTTGCCTTAGCATCAAACGGAGTTGAATGAGTTGCAGATAATGCACCTATGGCGCTGAACTTTGCAAATGTAGCAGGATCCATTGTTCTGTCACTCGCCCCTGCCAGCATTGTATCAACCTGTCTTGTTTGCAGCAATCTGCAAGCATCCAATACCGCTGCCATAGACGATGCACAGGCAGCATCCATTGCATGATTAGGTCCTTGTAAATCCAACATGTTTGCAACCCTTCCAGATACCACATTAGCCAATTCGCCTGGCATAGTATCTTCATCAATTCTCGGCGTACCCCGTACTACATCTTCAATGAATGAATCCATGTTTGAATCGGGTAAGCCATGTTGAGATGCTAATTGTTTGGTATGATTTGACCAAACACGGATGTTTGACATGTTACGATTTTCTCCACCTAATGCATTTGCAAATACGACTCCAGTCCTAATTCGGTCAATATCTTTTGATTCTCCATCAAAACCTGCATCTTCTATTGCATCAGCTGATACTGCGACTGCCCATTGCTGGCAGATGTCAATCTGAGGAAGAGTTCCTGGCGGTTGCCTCCATCTTCTCCAATCGAATTCATATCCGTCAACTAATGCACCGATTTTAGAATAGGTAAAGCCTTCTTCTACAGCCCCAGGTCCACCTTGCCTCCAGAAATGATTTGAAGGGCCAGGCCATCTTCCTTCTGGAATTTGTTTGATGCTGACTTTAGCATCAATGATATTCTGCCAGAATTGACTTGAATTTTCTGCATCCGGCATTATTGCGGCCAGACCAATTACTGCAATCGGTTCAAAGGGCCCTTGCTCAAGACCTTCACATTCCTTTCCATCAGCAGTAGTAAGAGCCATACAATCACCACTTAGTTGTCCATGATACTTTGCGGTACCATCGTAATTGAGTAGCCAGCATCAACATAGATACATTGACCTGTCACACCGCTTGAAAGAGGACTTGCCAACCAAATTGCTGCACCAGCGACATCGGATTGAGTTACATTACGGCGTAAAGGCGCATTAGCCTCTACATGGTCAAGAATTTTATCAAAGCCAGGAATTCCTCCAGCGGCTAGAGTTGGAATCGGACCAGATGAAATCGCATTGATTCTGTGACCATCTGGGCCTAGGTGGCAAGCGAGTTCACGAGTCCAGCATTCCAATGCAGCTTTGGCCATTGACATTATTCCGTAATTTGGAACGAAACGATTTGCCGCAGCATAGGTTAGAGTAATTGTTGATGAATTTTCATTCAGATATGGCAATGCGAATTTTAAACATCTTTGTAACGAATTTGCAGATATTGTCATTGCTGTGTTAATATCTTGATCTTCAACGAATAATATTGGCCGGTCAAAACATGAGCGTGGTGCGAAACCAATCGCATGAATCAAAATATCCGCTTTCAAGCCTGGATTCTCAGCAGAAAATGCATCAAAGAATTCTTTGGTATCTGCATCGGTTGCAACATCGAGTGGATAGAAACCCGCTATCTCTGGTAATTTATCTTTTAATTGGAAAACGCGGCTCATAAATCTCTTCTGATAACCGAGATATAGCGTGACACCTGACGCAGCCAAATGTTGGCATATCGCCCAAGCGATTGAATCCTCACTTGCTACACCAAAAACAAATGCGGTTTTTCCTTGCAGTCCGAGCATAACAACACCTATCCAATGGGTAAGTGTTGCCCGCTACACCAGCCCTTTGACTGTTACCATTGATTAGCAGCACAATATAGAGATTTTAATACCTTTACAAATGGGCCGAAGCACCCCGAATTAAATATAAAATCGGCGCCTCCTTGATGTGTTTTAAACAGCACACTGTATCAGCGCGGAAAAATAACAGCGCGACTGTTACCGCGCATCTAAAAACTAAGCATTCACAGGTCGTTTAGGAATGAATCTAAATCATCTTCTTCATCATTTAAATCGTCGAACATATCATCAAATTCATCTAACTCGTCTAAATCTTCAACAACTGGTTTAGTCGCTTCTTCAACCTCAGGGAGTTCTATTGTTTGAACCGTGGACTCTTCAGAAGATCTCCTGCCGACTACCTTTAGGCCCAAAACTAGAATGAATATTCCAAGAATACCAGCGCCAATAATCGCTCCGTATTTCTTCATGTCTTCAGAACTCATTTCATCAAGCCCACCCAATCCCGAAATCTCGCTAGGTTTTTCTACGACCAGAGTAATTACGATTTCACTGAACTCTGCATTATCGTCATTGGCACTTTCTGCACGAATTACCATCTGGACTCGTAACTCTTTAGTGACTAAAGATGGTGCACTTACTGTCAGGTCACGAATCGAGGAAACCCCTCCTGATGCTACGTCTTCTGCAACAAATGAGCCCAATGGGAAACTAAATCCGCTTTCAATTAATTCTGCTTCATTAGCAATAGAGACTTTGATTTTATCTTCATCATTACCATAATTGGAGAATTGGAAAGAGATCATTCTCTGCTCATCCAACTCTAAAGTTCTAACACTTTTATCACTCATCTCTAATTCAACCATTCCATATGTGGAAACTGTGAAATCGCCTTCGTATGATGCGTTTACATTTAATTGATCCATTGGGAAGAAGCCACCCCATGTATCAACTTGAGCGTTTAGTGTAAATGAATAACTGGTATCTGCTGATAACTTTGTTGGACCTGAAAAGGTGATGGTGAATTCCTCTTCTTCACCTGCTTCTATTTCGAAAGAATCTTCTGACAGAATCATCTCTACATTATTTGCATCCCACTCTTTTTCAACTGAAATTGTCTCCGCAAGTGATGAGGGATTACTTACTATGCAAATCAATTCAACTGACTCGTAGTATGATGGATGGACATTCATTACTGGGTCAGTACCACAATCGATCTCAACACCAGGTCCTGTTGGCACATCCTGAGCTGAAGTCATTACAGACAATGCTGGAAGCATAAAAAATGCCAGTGCAAAAGCTAGAATTTGACCTCTCCGCATATCTCTCACCGGTTGTGGGTTGAAGCACTCTTTCATCAATGTAATGGATAACATAGCCACAAAAACACCTATGAACGCACAGTATCGCCATATAGCAGATTTGGTAAATCTTGGTGGGTTCTCCACAGTATTTCCTCATCAACTCCAAGTTCTAACAGTTGTTTTGTTCTCTTTGGAACTGTTTTCGGACCTAATACTGCACCTGGGCGTTTTGGATCATCCATATAATCGGTCTCTAGTAAGAATCCATGACTTGATTTCGTAATATTATCCATCAATTCCTCAATCGCCCCTTTGCCAATCAGCACACTTGGAGTGATTCCCTGGGTTATTTCTGCATCGATATTCGCTGGAGCATAGTGCCTTACTATTTTCTTGCAATCCATTCCAGACTTAATCGCCATTTGTGACAAATCCGAATATGTAGATTCTAATTCGCCTTCAACATGCAACTGCAAGGTAATACCTTCTTGGCTAGCCAAATGCATTGTTTCCGATAATAACAGATTGGACATATCCCACACTTGCTTTGAGACTTCCCAGTGTGGCCTACCGACTTCGCCAATAGCGTGCGCTTTCCCTTCATGAACAAACTCTAATGCAGCATCAATGCTATCACGATAATTATTGGCAGCATTTTCGATTCCTTGTTGGTTTTCACTTTTAATTGCATTATCTAATTGATGCGCGAATGCAGCAGGATGAGGACCCAATACTACCCTAACCCCTAATCCGACTTCCTTGCGCACTGCTTCAGCCATTGAAATAGTATCCGCATATGTGTCGCTGTGGCCTTTTTTAGAAGTAGGCGGTGATGCAAAGTCTGGGCAGTGAACTAGAACCAAATCCGTACCCCCGAATCTCTCAAAATCACGAGCGGCTTCGAGAAATAAACCTTTACGATTTAGATGGAAATGGTTGTCGGTAACAGGTCCATCCCATAATTTGGATAATTCACTCACAGTGTTCACCTATTATTGCCACAAGGTTATGGCTATTCTCTCTTGTGCTAAAACCAACGCTTCAATCAAACTCTTTGGATGAAATATCCTTTTTCAGCGAATTTGCTTTTCCAATATACTGCAGCCATTGCAACCATATTAGGGGAGTTCGCTCCAATAGCAATACAGCGGCCGTTTGGCCAAATATTTAGAGTGATGTCGTGCCTTGAGTCTTCGATGATAGTACATCCAAGACGAGCATCATACTGCGCTTCCCCTGCCCCAATATCGCCGATTATAGACTCAACAGCGATAGTTTCTTCAAAATCAAATGAAGCGACCATCGGACCTAATTCAGTAGTAAGTCCAGAATCATCTAGGCCCATCTGTAAAAGAAACTCCTTTGCAGCTGCACGTGCAGTTTCAACACGCTGAGTTCCATGCACTACTATCTTTCCATCTGCATCGATAACGATTGTTGCACGAGGAGCATCTAAGACTTTGATTACAACTCCACCAGTTGCAGTTCCACCCAGTTGTGCAACAACTGAATCTTGGTCAACCGGTGTTCGCGAAATAAAACGAACAAGATGATTTTCAACTCGTACATCGATACCTTTTGTCGCCATAATCACTCCTCCTCTGTGTCATCCGAGTCGGGGGGGGATGAAGAAATCTTCTCAACCTTATCTTGCCCATCGAGCGCTAAATAAATAGCATTCCTCCATGGCATATGCATCGGTAAAATTAGTGTAGCATCATCACCATGTTGGACTCTTAAATCTGCTAATGCACCGCGTAATCTTGCTGCGAATCGATTATCTCTTGATGAAGATATTGATTCATTTATTAGCCATTCAGAAAGTTGCCACCAGGTCAGTGCCAATACGCTTGCTGAAGCCATATTCTTTGTGACACCTTTAGGTGGTTCTCTCGCTTTGGAGACATTATTCTTCATTCTTTTGCGCCACTTTCCACCAAGACTGATCATTCCCAGTAACTTTCTCCAATGGGATGCGGCTTTTGCTTCCTTACTCAGATGCTCGTACCATTCCTCATCATCGGCTGTCGGTTCGACGAAATAAACTGGCCTTTCGTGCCTCACAGCATTGCGATGTAACCTACGAGGTTCAGGGTCAGGGAATCTTCCTGAAACTACACCTTCCAATTCGGTAACATCATCGAGGTAAATTGCCAATCCGCCACCGGAAATAAGACTGTGATTGAGATTGACCCCCGGAGATTCTGCTTCATCGATCTCTTCCTGTTCCCACAAATCAACTACATCTGCTGATTCGAGTAAAGCGATTCCATGCCATGATTCTCTTGGCCTCATTTTAAGAGGGAAAATTACCGTAGGTAATGTACCATGGAGGATGATCTTTCCGCCATCTGGGTCAGACCAAACAAGGTCGCCCCATGATAGAATCGGTTGCAAGATTTCACCTTCACTGTCCTTTTACCCAGTCTTGTAAAGCTTCAATGCTCCATCCTTGGTCAAAGTAACCTTGGATTTCTGCTTGATTCCATTGAGGGAATGTTTCAATCGCTCTAGCCATTTCTGGATCCATATTTGCAGGTGGGGAAGAGTGAGTTGGTAATTCTGCATAGACCTTACCTTCGCCTTCGTCTTCGTATTCTCCACCGCCATAGAGGTCTGATGAATTGTCATTATCCTGGCCGCGCTTGAATAATACAACAACAAGAACTGCTAATACAGCAGCAATAATACCAACAATCGCTAGTAATAATGTTGCACTACTGCCATCGGATTCTTCTTGAACCTTGACATTGAATTGATCACCTACTAGCGAACCATCGTACTTGAGGTCACTAGATGAATTGTCAATAATCGTGTAATACATTCCAGTAGTAGCACTTGGGAACGCTTCGAGTTCAATAGTGTACCAAGCGGATTGTCCAATAGCCATCTCATCCGTTTCAATGGTTCCAACCTTTGATGGAATTCCATCATTGATTACAGACTTCACAATAAGACTTGCTTCACCTGCCATTGTACCTGTATTTCTCAATTCAACTTCAAGAGTCATCTTTTGCCCTACAGTAGGATTCGAAGGATTCATCTTTACATTTAATATGTCGAACTTTGCTTCTTCATGAATGAAATTATAAATTGACTTGTGAGAAAGTTCTCCTGAGACAATATGCCCGACACCCTCTCCTTGTAATCCACCACCACCTGTAATTTGAGAACCGGCTGAATCAACACCTTCAATCCAGAAAATCACTTCTACACCGCTAATATCCTCTGGAGATGGGTCGAATTGACCTTCTTCAAGTGGCCACAAATCAATACAATCACCTGTAGCGAAATATGAACCACCTGCATATGATAATTCTAGATTTTCTTTCATCGGATCGCTTCCATGTGCTGACCTGTAATTACCCCATGCGATATCATTTGCTGGGTCATCAAAGAACTTCCAAGCAACTTGAACATCACCTGGGAAGAGCGCTTCTTGTTCTTCAATAATTACTGAAACATCAATACAGTGATAGTTTGATGTAGAAATAAATCCTGCAAGTATTTCTCCAGTTGCTCCTTTCTTTGCCGTCCAAGAGTTGGTTGCAACACGTGGAGAATTATCGTCGACCTTTATGTTAAAGGAAGCACACCCAAAGGAAGAGGTACCCGAGCAAAGCCCATAAGTCGAATCGATTGCACCATTTGGCAAATCAACCAACTCAAATGTATATCTGTAATCATTTGTTCTTGGAGGTGCTGTAATATTAATGTTGAATTCGCCACCTGTGAAGTTGTGGTAGAATGTTTCACCTGGATATGCTTGATATCCCTTGGCACCATCCATCACACCATCTTCACGTGTGACCTTCAAAGTCATTTCAACCTCAGGCTTGATGTAAACGCTGTCATAAATTCCGTCAATATATGCGTATTGTCCAGCAAATGACACTATGTCACCTGGATAAACGAATCCTTTTCTGATATCCGAGGTAAATGGTTCACTCTCATCGGCAAAGACTGGAGTGACCATCAAGTCATTCGCTTCATCAGTTCTGAAATCTAGTTGGATTCCGTCACTGTAGAACCAAGATTGTATGTGGCGGCCAGAAACTGGCAGCATTCTATAACGTGGATTATCCAAGTCTTGCATATAGAGAACTGGAGAATTCAAGGTATTTCCTTCACCCAGTACACCCCAATCAATTCTAATAGGTAAGTCAAGATAGAAATCTGATTCAAAGGTGTCAACTAAATGGCCACCATCCATTCTCAACAGGCGTGGACCTTCGTTGTCATCGCTTTCTGCGACTACATCTATCCATTGGCTGTCTGTCCAAGCAGTCTCATTGCGTGGGAAATACCATAGTGTCATGTCCTCACGAGAGTCATCTAAATCGATTCTAATGTAATCAACATCACGCCATCCATTATCGTCACCAGCCTCTACGATTAGGTGATATTCATTTCCAGCATACATTGTTTGGTTCCAATCTCCTTGCCATTGTTGTTGATTGGAATTGATAAAGCGATTATCACTTGAATCATCGATAAAGAAGTTTCTAATTACTGGATTCTTTGATGACATTGAAACATATGTTACATGGTCATTGTCAAATCCAGGTGCACCACCATCGATTGGGTTGCCCGCTAGGTCAAACCCTTCAACCCACAAACTGACCTTGCCAACTGGGTCTTGACCCTCATTGGCATAATCGTTGTATTCTCCGGAGTAGTTTGAATTTGGCACTCCACCATCACTGGTCAATGTGATGCTGATGTATTCGTCAGCTGATGCAAATCCGTCTTCATCTGTATCGTGATCGTGTTGAACCCAAATATATAATTCCAAAGTTGCAGGAGGGCTTGGCAAATCTTGTGCTTGCATTCTAATCTTCTGATTTGCTGAAGGAACAACCCATGTATCGTCTATTAGTGTTCTCCAATTGCTATCTACATTTGCATCTACTTGACCGTTTAATACTTGCAAGTTCATTAAATTCGGGTCATATGTATCAATGGTCAAATTAAATGGAATTGCGCAATCTGCATCAGGGCGAAGTGAAAGGCTTGGACAGAGAGTCTCTCCGCCTTGGTAGCCATCTATCTTAAATCGATATGTTTCTTCTCCAGCCGCAGTTGAACCGAGGTCAATATTCCAATTGAAATCGCCACCAATTACACCAGATTGATTTGCAACTTCTTCCCATTCAGTAGTCACATTACCTTCTGTATTATTGATATGACGCAATTGTAATACCATGTAGTAACTTGTTGGGTCAGGTGATGCATCAAGGTCCTGAAGTCTGATTGAACCTACTAATTTGATTTCTTGATTAGACATACCATCATCTAAATCTTGAATAGTTCCAATACTGTTCTGTAGTGAGAAACTTGTTAATCCTGCATCATTTTCAACTGCATTGCCACCAACAGGAGCCAGCAGTATTGCATCTGGGAGACCATTTACACCATTACCGGCAATCAAGCCAGAATAGATTCTAACTGTTTCAGTATCTTCCCAAGTAGGATTAACTCTAAATCTCCATACTACTTCTTTACCATTGGTAATATCAGTATATGTTGACGATTCAAGAGTGATTAAATTATCTTCATCACTCGCTTCTGAAAATCCTAAGAATTCGGAATATGACAAAATCACATTGCCCGTATCCGACTCAAATGAAAGGGTTGCTTCCGCAAGTGAAGAACCAGTCAATGGGTCAACAGTGTGGGTTGTTACGATTTCATAAATCTCACCGTTAGGGTATAGTCCAACTGGATTACCACTCATTGTGATGGTGTTATCATATCCAGTGCTTGTTGAAAGAGAAAGGTCCGATAGTGTCACTCCACCACCTGTTGTAGAGAGAACTGCAATTGGTACGCTAGCAGTTGCTCCGCCTCCATCCCAAAGTGCAACACCTTGGTTTAATTCAGAATCAAGTCCATCGCCGTTATTTATTACAGTTGAATAATCGTAAATAATATCTAATCCCTTAACGGTCATTGAAGCACCTGTGCTGGCATTTGGAGAAGTTGCCTTGAAGAAGAAGGTCATCCATTTGTTACCATATGCATCATCATGGCTATGTGGGACCAATGGATTTGTCAACAATGAGTTCAATGCGGCCGAGAGACCAAGCGTATCTGGAAGTCCTTCAGCGATGATAATAGAAGTATTATCGATGCTACCAAGACTATATTCCTGTGAACCTGAAACAAGGTAGAGGTCAAATCCTTCTATCTGATCGGAGTTAGAATGAATTGTAACATCGTCAAATGCTACATCAGCAGCTGTGACAACCGAGCCCTGAGGTAGCATGAAATGCCCACCGATTGCTGTTCCTGATAAGTCAGCGGTCATTACTTTGCTGTCTGCTCCATAATTGATACCGTCTGCCTTATTATTCCAAAGAGTTGTTTGTCTACCAAAATAACCAAACGCAGGCTCATCAAAGCCCCAATCAATATCACCATCGTGGGCGACATCGATCTGAATTCTTTCAGCGTGGTGACCAAATGCTAGGTCGAACCACATACCACCAACGTTACATGAGTTGGTATAGGAAAGAATTACATTGAATCCGAATACCGGTTCAGTCATGTTTGTAGTAACATTATTTGGTAGAGTCTCGACACCTGCTACACCGGTGTAAGAGACATCGATATCCGGGTCATCTAGACAATCATCTTGAATCATTGGAGTAATACTTGTAATTGGGCGATTGAACTTTTGTCTATCCAATGCAACAGTGAATGATGTATCTACAATACTCGGAGAATACATCATCGGCTCCCCCATGCCAGCGGATTCCCACACCCCATTGACAATTGTATTCATACCAATTGATGTTTGGTTAAATCCAGTACCGACCCGAGTTCCCATGCCTAAACCATGTAATACTGGCGTGCTTAGTCGACTTGCCCCTGAATCAAATCTAAATTTCAAGTTAATACTTGGATAAGTTGTTGAGTTAACATCCCATAATTCAATGATTTTACCTGTAATCCCGGACATAGCATTACCATCATTATCAATTACAATTTGACCATTGGTTGAATCAATAATATCGACTTCAATGGTTGCGCTGGCGGTAATCTCGGATTCCAAATTAAGGATTCCGAATCCATTCGGTTGATTTTCTCCACCGAGTGTAGATGGTAAGAAACCACGAATTGTCATTTCACCAGTTTGTGGTAATAGGTCGCCCAATCTGAAGTTATCAATATACCATCCTGATGTGTTGAAATCTTGTGCAGACCATCCAGCAGGGGGGTTGTATCCTTGATGCTCCATTACGAAACGAAGTTGAATGTATTTACCGACATAATCTTTCAAATCTAAAGCGACATCGGCCCATCCATTTGGATTGGTTGCAGATGTGGATTTACCAGCAAGACCATAATCGCCGAGTGCAACTCCACCACATCGGTAATCAATTTGATTATTATTGGTACCCCTGGAATAGTATCCGTCTGAATAACCGATCCCACTAGAGTTCGCAATGTCGATTGGAATATAGTCAAAATTATTCGTATTCATCGGGTCAAAATTACCTGTTAGGGATGAACGAATCTCCACATATGCGCAGTCCATCATTTTATTGACGGCGGGGGTACCAGCACTTGCAAAGTATTCCAGGTTGTGCCATGATGCGAAGTGTGCTGTATGAGTTTTCAACTGAGGGCTGACGAATATTTCAGCAGAGTTCATATTTAGATTAAATGATTGACCGGCATTGTCGTCGGTGTAATTGTCATCATAGACATTTGTACCCCAGCAGTCAGTTCCTGATGCACAATTGGAATTAGTAATCGTACCACCGAATAATGAGCCATGTTCCCAGCCAATTCCACTCTGTGGCGGTGGCATAGTCATGTCCATAAATCCTGCTTCTGTGCCTTCAAAATCGGTTAGGAATCCGTCGGACTTCAAACTAACAGGTGTTGCTTGAGAACCATCTTCGATTTGGAAATCATCAATATTGGAGAATATTGTCAATTGATTATTGTAGGCAGGATTCCAGACACGTGGAATTGTATCGACATCGATTCTAGCCTGAGATGAATGTTCAATCATATTGGTTGCAATCTTCAAAGATGCACCGGTTACAGTCTCCCCCGCAGGTATGTCGACTAATCCGTCAACTAGGTTCAAATATGCCGATCCGTCTCTCAATTCAACATCTACTTCTGAATCGCCATTTGCGAATGTAGTTACAGTTGATGATGCCGCTAGCGGTGCGAATAACATCAATGCTACCAAGAACATTGATGTACTAATTTTTCTATTCTGTTGTGTCATAAAATCACCTGCTATCCTTCGCGAAGAAGAAACCACCTAAAACTTAGTCGCTTCATTGTCAATTTCATATTTTCACTGGCACCCTCCTACGGAGGGTTGAAATCATTGATTTTCAAAGGGATTCGGGTTTTTATTTGGGTCCTGTAATAAATATCACAAATCGACATAATTCCTTAGTTCCCAAGCTTCATCACAAATATTATCCATGCCACCAACACGCTCTTCGCTCTTTTCCAACCATTCTTGATTGCCTACTGTAGTGGGATGTTTTGGCCCTAAAGCATCGCACACTTCAGGACCTTTACTTATCTCAAAGGTTCCGATTTCTGCAGCGACATGCATTATTGTAGTCTTGTCAAAACCTAATAATGGGCGCAGTGGATGTAACTTAGTCGCCTCCTCAATAGAACCCAAATTACCCAATGTTTGGCTTGAAACTTGACCTAAGTTTTCACCGGTCAATACATGAGTTGCCGTAACCTCAAGCGCCGCTCTATCCGCCAATCGGTTAAACATCCTCTTCATATGAATAAAATACTCTGTGTGATTCCATTGCTCGGTAAATAGAGATAATTGTTTAGCGACTGGCACTACAATTAATTTCCGCGATAAGTTCTTTCTCGCCGCATCACCAATAGGCCCTTCCATTTGTAGAAAGTGGCGCAGGAGTGCAATCGTTTTTTGTTCAGCGGCAGGACCTGTTATCTCCTCTTGACTACAATGTAGAGGGTGTACTTTCCATCCTTTTATCAGCATACGAGCAACTGCAACTGGTGAATCAATGCCGCCAGACACCAAGCCTATGCAGACTTTGTCACCGCTCATAACCCGTCGACAGGCGAGGGTGTCATCAAACCACCCCTTGCCCCTTGCTTTGTTACATGGCTTCTTGAAGGAGGAAGATATCCCACTGAACATGGAGCCATATACCAAGGAACCAGTTACCCTCATTGAAGAAGTATTTCCTCAAGATACAAACTCATACAATACCCTATTCGGTGGCCGCCTTTTGTCTTTAATGGATAAGGCTGGAGGAATCGCTTGCGCTAAATTCGCTCATCGAGAATTTGTAACAATTTCAATAGACACTCTGAAAT
>Ga0308019_10001570_pt1 | contig 13572 bp, 12 predicted proteins | sample Neamet284_FD_203135 | JGI IMG/M metagenome (GOLD analysis project Ga0308019, IMG submission 203135) | Marine microbial communities from water near the shore, Antarctic Ocean - #284 | ecosystem: Environmental > Aquatic > Marine > Unclassified | place: Southern Ocean | collected 2014-10-01 | reverse complement strand
CACAAATATATAATCCATTATCATAATTTTTATCGTGCTTTCCTGAAAACGCTCTTTCTGTTCCAGATTGTCTTAGAACGAAATATTGGAGTGAGGTTAATTCATCTTTCCATTGTTCATCCGTTTTATCAATTTTATATTTGACAATTGAAGAATCATTACTTTTTTTTGTAGCTAATTGAGAGTTACAGCTAAATCCAATAATTGATAAAAAAAGAACAAAATATTTTTTCAAAACTTTTTTTTCAAAACTAATCTTTAAAGTAAATTTTTCAATCATTTAATTCATTTATTTTCTAATTTTAGAAAACTAAACCTAAAATTTAAAACTATTTCTTTAATTTTAAAACATTACTTTGTGAGAAATTAACTAACAAAAAATGTTTTCAAAAACAATTCCGTTAGAAAAAGGAAGTAAGAAGCTTATAAACGCCTGGGCTTCATATGACTGGGCTAATTCAGCCTATTCTCTTGTAATTTCTTCAGCAATTTTTCCAATATATTACGGCTCGTTATTTAGTGAGATTAAAACCATAAGCTTTTTCGGATCTCAAATAAAGTATTCAGCTATGATTAGCTTTATTACAGCTTTTGCATTCATAGTAATTTCAGTTATTACCCCTATACTTTCTGGAGTTGCTGATTATATGGGTGACAAGAAGAAATTTATGAGGTTTTTTGTTTTTTTAGGATCAATTTCATGCATCGGATTGTATTGGTTTGATCTAAATACGATATACTTAGGTTTAACCTTTTATTTCTTGACTTTGATTGGTTTTTGGACAAGTGTAACTTTTTACAATTCATACTTGCCTGATATAGCTTATCCTAGTCAACAAAACAGAGCTAGTGCTAGAGGATATTCGATGGGTTACATAGGTAGTGTTATTTTATTGCTTTTTAACCTATCTATGGTTATGAATCCAGACTTTTACGGGATAACTGGAACAAAAACTGAAGCTTCAATGATTGCAATGAAATATTCTTTTATTTCTGTAGGAATTTGGTGGGCCCTTTTTAGTCAAATTTCATTTTTTTACCTTCCAAAGGGTAATCACAGTAATAAAATAAGTAAAGATATTTTTTGGAATGGATTCAAAGAGTTGAAAATAGTTTTAGATCAACTAATGGACAATTTAAGGTTAAAGCGGTTTTTAATTGCTTTTTTTCTTTATAGCATGTCTCTTCAGACTGTTTTATTAATTGCTACTTATTTTGGCGAAGCAGAGATTCAATGGGCTAATTCTACCGAAAAAACTATAGGATTAATTGTTAGTATATTATTAATTCAAATTGTTGCAATATTTGGTGCAATAATTACAGCAAGAGCATCTGAACGTTTCGGAAACCTTCCTGTTTTAATTGTTATTAATATAATTTGGGCACTTCTTTGTATTAGAGCTTTTTATATCCATACACCTGCTGATTTTTATCTGATAGCTGGTTTTGTAGGTATGGTTATGGGTGGGTTACAATCACTTTCAAGAGCCACTTATTCAAAGTATATTCCATCCACAAAAGACACTGCATCTTTTTTTAGTTTTTATTCAGTAACTGAAAAAGTTGCTATAATAATTGGAATGATAATGTTTGGAGCTGTTGACCAAATAACTGGGAGTATGAGAAATAGTATATTGTTTTTTGCACTATTTTTTATTGCTGGAGTTATCCTTCTTCTTCGAGTTCCCAAGCTTCAAGATTAATTTTAAATTTTATAATTTTTTTTATTTAAGTTCTTGGCACAACTATTGAAATTGTATTTAATAAGACTGGTTATTATATGATAGGCTATATTCAATCTATGATGATTAGTAATTTAAATGACACATTGACACTAAATTAATATGGCAAAATCACCTTACACAAGTTTTGACAGTTTTTCTCTTCGTGAAATAGAATCAGAAGCAGACCTAATTCCTCTTATGACTGCAGAAGATGAGGAGGCATTAAATAAAGAGGCTTTACCAAGTTCAATCCCAATTTTACCTTTAAAAAACACTGTTTTGTTTCCGGGTGTTGTAATTCCAATTACAGCAAGCAGAGACAAGTCAATTGAATTAATCAAAGATGCTAATAAAGGAGATAAAGTCATTGGTGTGGTAGCTCAAAAAGATCAATCTACAGAAAACCCTGAATTAAAAGATATTTATGATCTTGGAACCGTAGCTCAAATTTTAAGAGTGTTGAAAATGCCTGACGGTAATACCACAGTCATTATTCAGGGTAAAAAAAGATTTCAGATTGATGAAATCATTACTGACAAACCTTATTTTAAAGCTAAGATTAAATCTGTAGAGGATATATCAAATAGCTCTAACAATAAGGAGTTTTTAGCCGTAGTTGATTCAATTCGTGATCTTGCCCTTCAAATAATTCAGGAAAATCCAAATATTCCATCCGAAGCATCATTTGCAATAAAAAACATTAATAGTAATTCTTTTTTAATAAATTTTGTTTCCTCTAACATGAACCTTTCGGTAAGTGATAAACAAGAAATATTATCACTAACAAGTTTGAACGAAAGAGCCTTAATATGTTTAAAATTCATGAATAGTGAATATCAGAAACTTGCATTAAAAAATGATATAAGATCAAGGGTTCGTTTAGATATGGATCAACAGCAAAGAGAATATTATTTAAATCAACAATTAAAAACTATTCAGGAAGAGTTAGGTGGTATTTCATATGAAGAGGAGGTAGATGAGTTGAAAGAACGTTCTAAAACTAAAAAATGGAGCAAAGATGTAAATGAACATTTTAATAAAGAGTGGGGTAAATTACAAAGAATGAGCCCTCAGGTTGCTGAATATTCAGTTCAGAGAAACTATTTAGAGCTTATCTTAGATTTACCGTGGGATGAATTTTCAATAGATAAATTTGACCTTAAAAAAGCACAAAGAATCTTAGATAGAGATCATTATGGTCTTGATGAAGTAAAAAAACGTATTATAGAATATTTAGCAGTACTTAAGCTAAGAAATGACATGAAGTCTCCTATTTTATGTCTTTTTGGTCCTCCAGGAGTAGGTAAAACCTCGTTGGGGAAATCAATTGCAGAATCTCTAGGTAGGTCATATGTAAGAATTTCATTAGGAGGAATGCGAGATGAGTCTGAAATAAGAGGGCACAGGAAAACATATATAGGTGCTATGCCAGGAAGAATAATTCAGAGTTTAAAAAAAGCAAAAAAATCTAATCCAGTTTTTGTTTTGGATGAAATTGATAAATTAACTCAAGGATCTCAAGGAGATCCATCTGCTGCACTATTAGAGGTTCTAGATCCTGAGCAAAATAATTCATTTTATGATAATTTTTTAGAAATGGGGTATGACTTATCTAAAGTTATGTTTGTTGCCACTGCTAATAGCATGGCTTCTGTTCATCCAGCTCTTAGAGATCGAATGGAGATTATAAATGTTAGTGGCTACACTATTGAGGAAAAGATTGAAATAGCACACAAACATCTTTTACCTAAACAGTTAAAAGAGCATGGTTTAAGTAAAAATCATTTGAATTTAAAAAGGACAGTTATTTCAAAAATAGTAGAGAGCTATACAAGAGAGTCAGGAGTAAGAGGATTAGATAAGCAGATGGCGAAAATGACAAGATATGTTGCTAAATCAATTGCTTTAGAGGAAGATTATAATGCTTCTCCTGCTTTAGCTGATCTTTCAAAGATACTAGGAACAGAAAAAGTTAATCGTGATCTTGCCGAAAACAATCATGTTGCAGGAGTGGTAACCGGACTAGCTTGGACAGCAGTTGGTGGTGATATTCTTTTCATAGAATCTTCTATTTCTAAAGGAAAAGGAAATCTTGGAATAACTGGAAACTTGGGAAAAGTAATGAAAGAATCCTCTACTATTGCTTTGGAATTTATAAAATCAAATTCTCAAAGACTTGGAATTGATCATTTTCCTTTTGATAAATATAATATACACATCCACGTTCCAGAAGGAGCAACACCTAAGGACGGTCCTAGTGCAGGAATCACAATGTTGACCTCTTTAATGTCTTTGTTTACACAAAAACGTGTCAAGAAAAATTTAGCAATGACTGGTGAAATAACTCTAAGAGGTAAGGTTTTACCTGTAGGGGGTATAAAGGAGAAAATATTAGCAGCTAAACGATCAAAAATTAAAGAAATAATTTTGTGTGAACAAAATAAAAAAGATATTGATGAAATTAAACCAAGTTATTTAAAAGGTTTAAAATTTCATTACGTTAAAGACATGATTGATGTTTTACTTATTGCAATCACTGATAAAACAGTAGTTAATGCTAAAAGATTATTAGAAATTAAAAAATGAAAAAAATAATTGCAATTGATGGGCATGCTGCTACTGGTAAAAGTAGTCAAGCAAAAAAAATTGCAAAATTTTTTGGTTACAATTACATCGATACGGGGGCTATGTATAGGGCAGTTACTTATTATTGTATCATTAGCGATTTGTTAAGTGAGCCCATTAATGTTAGAACTATTATAGAAAGACTTAATAAGATTAATATTGAATTTAAAATTTCAAATAAATCTCAGATAATATTATTAAATGGCAATGATGTTGAACCCTTTATAAGGAAAATGGATGTTGCAGAGAATGTAAGTAAAATAGCTGGAATTCCTGAAGTCAGATCTTTTTTAGTTAAAATTCAGAGACAAATTGCAATAAAAAATAATATTGTAATGGATGGTCGTGATATAGGAACAGTTGTTTTTCCAAATGCTAAAAACAAATTTTTTTTAACTGCTTCTCTTGAAATTAGAGCAAAACGAAGATTTGAAGAATTAAAATCTAGTAATGAAACTATTATTTATTCAAAAGTATTAGAAAATGTTAAAATAAGAGATTATGAGGATTCGTCTAGATTAGTTTCTCCTTTAAAGCCAGCTAAAGATGCAATTATAGTCGAAACTTCAAACTTGACTGAAAATGAAGTTTTTGAAAGATTAATTTCTTTAATTAATGGATAATTAATAATAAAAATATTAATTTTGGCATCTTAAAGTTCTTTAAAAGATGTTAACTAGAAGACACATACGCATTAAAGTAATGCAATCGTTATATTCGATTTCACATGAAGGGAAACAAAACCTTAATGATCAATTAAATTTTTATACTGAAAGCGTCAAAAAGTCTTTTGATCTCTACTATTTATTAATATCTATTTACAAAAATATTTATGTTTATGCTCAAAATAATATTGAGCTTGAAAAAAAGCTGCAATATGAACTACCTGATCCAATAGCAGAAAAAATTGTTAATAATCCATATTTTAAATTTCTTTGTGAACATAAAAACATTTCAGATTATATTAAAAAGAGAAAAATAAATAATTGGAATTTAGACTCAGAATATATAAATCAATTTTATATTGATTTAACATCTAGACCTTTGTTTGCAGATTACTTTCCAGGCATAAACAATGAGGACGATAGTTTGTTTTGTGTAAATTTTTTCAAAGAGTGTGTAGCTCAATCAGATAAATTATATGACTATTTAGAGGATAAACAATTGACATGGATCGATGACTTTCCAGTAGTTAACACATACATTCTAAAACAAATTAAATCTTTAGACATTGAAAAATCCAAAAAAATGAATTTTCCATTTTTTAATCTTGAATCAGAGGAAACTACTTTTGGCATTGATATGTTAAATAAAGTAATCTCAATGAGTGAGTTATTAGAATCTGAAATTAAAGGAAAAACTCCTAACTGGGACTCTGACAGGATTGCAGATATAGATTTTATATTATTAAAAATGGCTATTTCAGAACTTTTATATTTTGAAGAAATACCTGTTAGGGTTACAATTAACGAATATTTAGAAATAGCTAAAGATTATTCAACACCAAAAAGTAATATTTTTATTAATGGTGTACTTGACAACATTTCTAAAGATTTTGATAAAAAGGGGAGATTAAACAAAGCGGGTAGAGGTTTATTGTAAGGAATTTTATTTACTTTTGATTTAGAAATACTTAATTTATAACTCATGAAAAATATTTTTTACTCAATCTTAGCAATATCTTTTATAACTACATCTTGTGGTGAAAGTGCTGCCAAAAAAGTTAATCAAGATAACGTTCAGGCTACTGAGGTTCAAGCTCAGGCTAACACTTCAAACTCCCCAGTTATGACTTTCAATAAATCGTCACATGATTTTGGAAATATAAATGAAGGAGACGTTGTTACAACAATCTTTTCTTTTACAAATACTGGTAAGAGTGATCTTATAATTGTTGATGCTCGAGGAAGTTGTGGATGTACAGTACCTCAATATCCTAAAAATGTGCCAATTGCTCCAGGAGCTACTGGTGAAATTAGTGTTAGTTTTGATTCAAGTAACAAGCCTAGTTTACAGCAAAAAGCTGTTACTATCTCTGCAAATACTGAAAGTGGAAGAGAGATGTTAAGAATTAAAGCAATGGTTGCTCCAGATCCGGTTAAAGAACAACAAAGACAAGCTCAAGCTAAAGCGCGTCAAGCAGCACAAAATTAATAGATGCAGGGAGGATTCACAGAACAATTACCCTTTTTACTATTAATGCTAGTAGTTTTTTTCTTTTTTATCATCTTGCCTCAAACAAGAAGACAAAAAAAAGAAAAAACCTTTATGAATAACCTCAAAAAAGGTGATCGTATTATTACTAAAAGTGGAATTCACGCAAAAGTAGTTGAGTTAAACGATAAGGACAATACATGTGTTATTGAAACACAAGCAGGGAAACTTAAAGTTGAGCGCTCCTCAATTTCGCTAGAAATGAGTGCTAAACTCACAAAAAATTTATCAAAAAAATAGTTAAGCCCCAAATTTACGGGGCTTTTTTAAACAAGGATTAAACTCTTATGTATAAGAATATCCTAAGACCATTTTTGTTTTTATTTGATCCAGAATGGGTTCATCATTTGGTTTTTAAGCTAATTAAGTTATTTCATTATATTCCTTTTGCAGGTGCAATAACTAGGCAGATTTATACAATAAATCATCCTAAATTAGAACGTAAGGTTTTTGGTATAAACTTTAATAGTCCAGTTGGTCTTGCTGCTGGATTTGATAAAGATGCGAAGCTTTATAAAGAATTAAATAATTTTGGCTTTGGATTTATAGAAATTGGAACTGTAACACCAAAAGGTCAGTCGGGAAACCCAAAAAAACGTTTATTTAGACTATCTGAAGATACCGGTCTTATAAACAGAATGGGATTTAATAATGAGGGAGTTGCTGCCATAATTAATAGGTTAAAGAAAAACAAAAATGTAATAATTGGAGGTAATATTGGTAAAAATAAAAATACACCAAATAATAAAGCAATAGATGATTATAAATATTGTTTTGATCTTCTTTTTGAATATGTGGATTATTTTGTTGTTAACGTTAGTTCACCAAACACTCCTAATCTTAGAGCACTTCAAGCTAAAGAACCGTTAACAGATATATTAAATGGTTTGCAAAATTTAAACAATCAAAAAAAGAATAGAAAACCTATTTTATTAAAAATATCTCCTGATCTCACTAAAAATCAGTTAATTGATATTATTGAAATAGTAGATACTACAAAAATTGATGGAGTTATTGCTTCAAACACTACAATAGATAGAAACGGATTAAATTCTAAGAATAAAATAGAATCAGGCGGTCTAAGTGGAAAACCTTTATCTAAAAAAAGTACTGAAATTATTAGATTTCTATCTAAAAAAAGTAATAAAAGTTTTCCTATTATTGGAGTAGGTGGAATTCACTCTGCGGAAGATGCTAAAGAAAAAATAAATGCTGGTGCAGATTTAATACAGCTGTACACTGGCTTTATATATGAAGGACCAGGAATTGTAAAAAAAATAAATAAGTCTTTTATTCAAAATAATTAAAACTTTCTCCTGGTTTTATTTTTTGAACAGTTTCATAAATTAATCTAATTACATTCTCAACATCCTCTTTTTGTACCATTTCAACTGTAGTATGCATGTATCTTAATGGAAGAGATATTAAAGCTGAAGCTACTCCACCATTGCTATATGCAAAAGCATCAGTATCTGTTCCTGTGTATCTTGAAGAAGCTAATCTTTGGAATGGAATTTTATTTTTTTCTGCAACAGAAATAATCCGTTCTCTTAATTTGTTGTGAACTGCAGGAGCATAAGAGATTACAGGACCCTTTCCTATTTCAGTTTCACCTTGTTCTTTCTGATTTATCATTGGAGTAGTAGTGTCATGACAAACATCTGTAACAATTGCAATATTAGGTTTAATCGTTTGAGTAATCATTTCTGCACCACGAAGTCCAACTTCTTCTTGAACTGAATTTGTTATATATAAACCAAACGGCAATTTTATATTATTTTCTTTCAATAATCTAGCTACCTCAGCAATCATGAAACCTCCAGCTCTATTATCAATAGCTCTACACACGAATTTATTTTTATTTAATATCTGAAAAGTATCAGGATAAGTTATTACACACCCTACATGTACTCCCATTTTTGCAACTTCTTTTTTGTCTTTTGCTCCAATGTCAATAAAGATGTTGTCCAACTTTGGAACTTCTTCTTTTCCAGCTTTTCTAGTATGTATTGCTGGCCATCCAAATACTCCTTTTATGATTCCTTTATCAGTATGTATATTTACCCATTTAGATGGGGCAATTTGATGATCACTTCCGCCATTTCGAATTACATAAATTAACCCATTATCCGAAATATAATTAACATACCATGATATTTCGTCAGAATGACCCTCAATTACCACTTTATATTTAGATTCAGGATTAATAACACCAACGGCTGTTCCATAAACATCAGTAATAAAATCATCTACATATGGTTTTAGATATTCCATCCATATTTTTTGACCGTTAGCTTCATATCCAGTGGGAGACGAGTTGTTTAGATACTTTTCTAAAAAATCAATTGACTTTTGATTTAAAACTTTCATTTATTTATGATTTAATGATTCGCTAAAATAATAATTAATGATCATTAAACTGTTTGAAATTTTCAGTTTTTATACCTTTGTAAATAATGAATACTAAGATTTTTTATTTTTTATTTTTACATGCAATAATTTGTTTCTCACAATCTACTGAAATTGAAAAATCATTATTTTTAGTAGGAGAGGACTCTATTCCAACTTCAGGAATTAATCTAAAGGAGATAATTGTATTTCAGTCTCTTACGTTTAATTCATATGAAGCTGCAAAAAAGTATGCAATCTTGAGAAATAGAACCTATAAAGTATATCCATATGCTAAACTAGCTAGTGATCGTTTAGAGGTTTTAAATAGTAGAATTGAAAATATTGATACTAAGAGTAGAAAAAGAAAATATTTAAAACGTTTAGAAAAATTTATTTATGATGAATTTGAACAGGATTTAAAAAAACTTTCAAGGTCTCAAGGTAAAATATTAATTAAATTGGTTCACCGTCAAACAGGCGAGACCACTCATAAATTAATTAAGGAGCTAAGAAATGGATGGAGAGCAACAATATATCAAGCAACAGCTTCTTTTTTTAAACTTTCACTAAAGGAAACTTATGATCCAAAAGAGAATTACCAAGATTATTTAATTGAAGATATTTTACTTCGAGCTTTTTCCTCTGGAAAATTAGCTGAACAACCTACAGCTTTGGAGTATGATTTAGATAAATTATATTACATATGGAAGAGTAAGTTAGATTTGAATAAAACAGAAACTCCTGGACAAGTAAAATATAAATTGATAAATTAATTAACTGTCTAACGCCTTGAGTTAAGTTTTGATAAAAGTCTTAGAATCTCTAAATAAAGCCAAATTAAAGTCACTAAAAGTCCAAAGGCACCGTACCATTCCATATATTTTGGGGCTTTTTTTTCAGATGCTTCTTCTATAAAATCAAAATCTAAAACTAAATTTAGAGATGCAATTACAATTACTACTAAACTAAACCCAATACTCATAAGTGAAGAGTTAGTTGGATCCATAACTCCCATACTTGAGCCAAAAAAACTCATAATCATATTTACAAAATAAACGATCATAATTCCTCCAGTTGCAGCAGCTACTCCTAACTTAAAATTTTCTGTTGGTTTAATTAAACCTGATTTGTATGCCATCAATAAGGATAATAATATTCCAACTGTTATAAATATTGCATTTATTACAATTCCGTCATAAGCACTATTATACATGTAAGAAATTCCCCCTAACAGACCGCCTTCTAAAATTGCATAAATTGGAACTGTTACAGGAGCCCATTCTTTTTTGAATATTGTAATTATAGCAGTAATAAAACCTCCTACTCCAAATAAAATTAGCATTGCTGAGCTAATGCTAGTGAAAGTGTAATATCCAGAACCTACTAAAAGAACTAAACACATTGCTGTTTTATTAACAGTTCCTTCTATGGTCATTGTTTCTGAAGACAAACTATTAGAATTAAATGAGTTTTTACTTAATACTGGGTTACCTGATCTATAGGAGATATGTCTATTCATAATTTTAAATTAAGATTTAAAAGAGTTAATTATAAAGATAATCCAACCAATAATCAAGAGTGATCCGCCAATAGGGGTTATTGGGCCTAGCCATTTTAAATTTATCTTTATTAATGATTGAAGTGATAGTAAAAAAATACTAAATGAAAAAAGCAAGGTTCCGCTAATAAAAAACCTATAAATCCACCTTTTCCCTTCAATTGGCAATACTGATATGATTAATATTGCAAGACCATGATACATTAAATATCTTACACCCACTTCAAATGATTGAAGTGCAGAGTCTTCCAAATATTTTTTCAATAGGTGACTTCCAAAAGCACCAAAAATAACTGATAGTAGAGCGAAAAGACCTCCAAATATTCTTATTTTATCCATCAATAATTATTCGTTTTAACAAAGATAAACAAATCTCTAATGATGAATTTCACAGTTCTGAAAATAATTTTTTCAAGCGCCTTAAACCCTTATTTCTTGCATTTTTATTTGCTTCAGAAGCATCAATATCTTCTCCTGCTCTAAAAAATCCGTGACCAGCTCCATCATAAATTACAGGTTCAAATAAGCCTTTAGCCTTTTTCATAGCAGAAATACTATTATTTATTGTTGCATTTACCCGATTATCATTACCACCATAAAAACCATATACAGGAGTAACTATTTTTGAATATTCAATTTCATTTTTTGGTCCGGTTCCATAACATACAAAAGCTGCAGAAATTGATGAATTATTAGTTGCATATTTAAATGTTTGACTTCCTCCCCAACAAAATCCAATAACAGCAACCTTACCATTAGAGGCATCAATGTTTTTTCCATACTCAAAAACAATATCTAAATCAGATGTTACCTCTTCAGGTGAAAGATCGTAAATCGCAGATCTTGCTTGGTCAGAGTTTTTAAAACCTATGGTTCCTCCCCCGTTCGGAGCAGTACCTGATAATAAATCAGGAGCTATTACTATATATCCCATTTCCGCAATTTGATCTGCCATACTTCTTGCCCAATTATTGAGACCTCTATTCTCATGAATTAAAATAATTACAGGAACTTCATTGGCTACTTCAGGGTATACAATGAATGTATTGAGCTCTTTGTCTTTATTAACTAATTTTTTCCATTCATGATGACGTGGAGAGTCTTCTAGTTGTTGAATAAAATCTTGAGAGAAAATATTAAGTGGAATTGCTAATAAGATTATAATTAATTGTTTCATGTGGCTGTATTTTAAGTAAATATAATTATTCATATATTTGTTTTATGCGGAAAATCTGTTTTTTAGCTTTACTCATTCTTTTTTCTTGCTATAAGGATGACACACCTAGATTTATACTTTCAATATCATCAAGTGTTGGTGGAGCAGTAGACTTATCAGGTGGAGAGTATTCAGAAGGAAAATCTGTTACTATTACAGCAACTGCCAACGCAGAATATCAATTTGTGAACTGGTCTAACGGATCAACACAAAATCCCCTTACTTTAACAGTAATGTCGGACCAGGTTCTGTCTGCAAACTTTCAAAAAGTAAAATATGGTTTAATTATAGCCACACAGGGAGAAGGATCCGTAACTGAAGAACTGATTTCCTTGGGTAGAACATCTGATTACAACTCGGGTAGTTTAGTAAGACTGACTGCTGCACCAGCTACAGGTTATTCTTTTACAGGCTGGACAGGAGATGTAATTAGTACTAGTAATCCTCTAGAGGTAGACATTACATCGGCTAAAAACATTACTGCAATTTTTGATTTAATAGTGGTGAGTCTTTTTGTAGAAACAGAAGATGGAGGGGGAGTTTTTCAAGAAGTAGTTGGTGCTGATAGAAGTACTAATTATAATTATGGAGAGACAATCAAGCTAACTGCGCAACCAGGCGAAGGCTTTGATTTTATTTCGTGGAGTGGAGATATTGGAGATTTAGATCCAAAACAAAACCCATTAGAGATTACATTAACAGAATCAAGAACAATAAAAGCCAACTTTGATTATGAGTTATTTAATCGGATTGTGGGTAAATGGAAAATCAGAAAGAAAACATCAGAGAGCAGGAGCTTAACAGATTATGACGTATCCAGTATCGTCTTTAATATTGACTATAGTTTTGAACTAGTTTATAGTGAAGGGCAAATAGCAGGAACTTTTGATGTGATTTCTAATACTGAAATAGAGTTGATTGATATTGGATCTTTTTCAGATATGTTTATTTATGAATCTGAATCTGAAACAGCAATAAGTTTTAATATAAATATCCCAGGGGTTATTGAATATGAAGTTGGAGGAGAGGAACTTCCCTTTTATTCACCTGGTCGAACATGGATACCTCACTCTCGATTTGAACAAGCATTAATTGATTTAGGATTAGATGATGTTAGAGATGATTATGTCACTACGGCTAATATTGTAAATGTTAAAACACTTGATTTAAGTCCATTTCCACCTGTTTATGAATTAAGAGGTATTGAAGGTTTTAGAGCGTTAGAGATTTTAATCTTAGACAATAGTCGAATCGAAGAGTTGGATTTATTCAGTAACAGGCTCTTGCAGATTTTATATATTTCAAATGGTAGTTTAAAACCAAACAAGTTAAATATTAGTAATAACTCAGCTTTAAACACATTAGTACTTGATGGTAATACTGATTTGGGCAGCATAAACATTTCTAGTAACTCTAATTTAGAAAACTTAAGTTTACAGGGTAATGCTTTTAGTACTCTAGATATCTCAAACAATCTATTACTTAAGACTCTTGTATTAAACAATAATAATTTTAACTCTATTGATTTTTCAAACAACACAGAACTAATAAGTTTGATAATTGATAATAATAACTTGAGTTCATTAGATCTTTCAAACAGCACAAATCTGACAAATTTAATAGCAGACAATAATGAACTTACCTCGATTGATTTATCTTCTAATGATAATCTAACAAACCTTTTATTAAACTCTAATCAGCTCTCTTCAATTGATATATCAAATAATCAAGATCTTTTAACTGTTGGATTAAATAATAATCAAATAAGCACATTAGATATATCAAATAATTTGTCCTTAGAGAACTTACTTATAGGTCAGAATACTTTATTAGAGATAGACTTA
>Ga0308019_10001569_pt1 | contig 13577 bp, 15 predicted proteins | sample Neamet284_FD_203135 | JGI IMG/M metagenome (GOLD analysis project Ga0308019, IMG submission 203135) | Marine microbial communities from water near the shore, Antarctic Ocean - #284 | ecosystem: Environmental > Aquatic > Marine > Unclassified | place: Southern Ocean | collected 2014-10-01 | reverse complement strand
CAGTGCGTGTCAATTGGGACCGCACCCCTGTTTCAGTGCATCACGAAGAGAGAGATGTCCTTGAAGAATTAATTCTACATCTTCGTAACTCGTTTGGAGTACGAAAACGTTCCCTCGTCATGGTAGATCGTGAAGAGGGTGGGTTTCTGTTTTTTTTATATCAACCTTGCAATCCACGATGGATTTTAGAATATGAGGAATCAAAGACGAACGTGAACATGGAGGAATGAGAATGGGTGAACGACAAGCACTTCCACTTCCTCAACGAAACTACACGCTACACATTGTTCTGATTGGTGCATCACACCCAGGTAATCTCGGTGCTGTATGCAGAACTATGCTGAATTATGGTTTCAATTCACTTCGTCTGGTCACACCCACCTGCTCACCAGATGATATCGAAGCACGGAACAGAGCAAAGCATGCCGGAGGTATTCTCGATACGTGCCAGGTGTTTGACACACTCGAAGAGGCAACAGCCGATTGCAGCCTTACTCTTGGCACTTCAGGCAAACGAGAGATCGGTGCAAAGACAACATTCCGCCACTTCATTTACCCTTGGGAAATGGCTGAGCGCTTAGACCAATACACCGATTCCGTATCACTGGTGTTTGGTGAAGAAGGCAAAGGACTCACAACAGAGTCACTTGCTCTTTGCGATTTCCTGGTGACCTTACCGACATGGGAAGGTTATCCAATTGCCAATCTCTCTCATGCAGTAAATGCATGTGTTTACGAGTTACATCGCTCGACAGTTCGAGCCACACAAGGGTCGAACCCAGGAATCCCTGATATTGTCCCACTTGAACGAAGTATGAATCCGACATTGAAAGGTATACTCCAGCAAGGAATTATGGAAATGGGCCAAGCCTTACCGGGGAATGATGAGCGAAAAGAGAGTTTTTCTCATAATTTAAGGCGTGGGATAATGCGTTCAATGCCAACAGAAGATGAGGCTTCGCGTCTCATCGGGGGGATTCTTGATGCAACAACAGCCCTTCAATACGTAGCAGGAAACTCAGAATGGAAGAGTCAACGACGGCGTAAACTTACACCAGCTGAAGAAGAGTAATCATGGAATCCATGATGCTGTACTCTTCGGAGTTTCTCGAACATGCATAGCAACAAGCTTCAATCTGTTCCCATACGCAGTTGAAATATGCGGTTGAACCTGTTCAAAGGCCCACTTGGCGAGATTTTCGGCAGTTGGAATAAACGGTACAACAACCGTACGATGTCCTTCACCCATAGCATCACACGCTCTTCGTGCGTCGTCATCACCCTCGAACACAACAAATGCGTGATCAACAACATCATGAATGTGCTTCATGAGAATATCACTCACATCCGAAAAATCCATCAACATTCCTTCTTCACTCACACCGGATTCTTGAACGGTATCTCCTTCGATTTCTGCTTCAAACCGATATCTGTGTCCATGCATATGCCGGCATTTACTTTTGTGATTAGGCACTCTGTGTCCTGTATCCGTCTCTACAAACCGTCGTATTCTTGTTGTCATTCGTCCATCTCCTCAAATTCTAATGATGCTGAATTAATGCAATAGCGTTGACCGCCAAATGCTCGTGGGCCATCTTGGAATATATGTCCTAAATGTGCATCGCATTTTGAGCATTGAACCTCAATCCTCCGCATACCATGCGTGTAATCTTCGATATGCTTAATTCCAGCATCTGGGTGTTCAGTGTGAAAGGATGGCCATCCACATCCTGAATCAAATTTCATTGCTGAAGTGAACAAAAGATGTTCACAACAGATACAAAAGTAATCCCCATCTCTTTTCTCATTCCAGTAGATCCCTGTAAAAGCGCGCTCAGTACTACTTTGGCGTGTGACAGAATATTGTTCCTCGGTCAAACGTTCCCGATAATCATCATCGTTGTGTTTTCTTTCCACTTGCAGTGCGTTATTGAGAACATCATCCCATGAGGTTTGATATTCAACTGGGTCGGTAAGACCGAGGCTATGGAAGGCAAGTATGCGTTCAATATCAGCTCCACTCTTACCAGAACTCCGCCCATCTTCATCTGGGTTATAGGAGGTGTTCGTGTTTGCAAACACCAGATTAAAATCGAGTTTAAGAACAGTTATGGCTCTTTGAGCATCCTTGAGGATAGAGACTTTATCACCATCTAAATAAGGTAATGTGAATGATACATTTTCGCTTTCCCAATTCCCAATGGCAAAGGCGTGTTCAAGAGCATGATAAAATTCAGGTCTACAGTCAGGGTAAATCTCGTGGTCTCCCGAATGGACACCTAAAGCAATCTCTACCTTACAACTTTCACGCGTGGCAATGGACAGTGCATAACCATACAAGATAGAGGCAAAGATGGCGTTTCTATTTGGCACAACAGTGGATTTCATTTGTTCTGCCTCATAATGCCCCTCTGGTATATCCTCGCCACCTTGGATCAACGAACTCTCAAAGACACCCATTGCACTTGAGAGGTCGATAATTTTGTGTTCTATTTCGAATCCTTCTGCTGCGAGATATTGAATATTCAATTGAGCACGTTCTAATTCAACACTGTGCTTTTGACCGTAATTATACGAGATACAATCAATACTGTATCCATCTGCTAAGAGATGCATTAAGAGAGCGGTTGAGTCCATTCCACCAGAGAGAGCCATGACTGCACGTTTCATTCAGTCAACCCCCATCCACTTATGCGTTTGAAGACTTAATCTCCAAGGCGGTGATTGTTTAACCACTGATTCAGTGAGAGCGAAATTCTTGCCATTCCACTCAACACTTTCAGCATCGATATAGCAAGGTTGTAAAAAGAGGTGATTGAATCCATCCTTCAACTCATCATAGAGTTCAAGATTTTGCCCAACATAGACGCATTTCAATTCGTCGCCTATTCGTTGTCGGATTTTCACACCGGGATACATTTGGTCTTTCGGAGAGATACAAATCCAATCCAATAACCCTTCAGGGATTTCTATCGTCCCATTAGATTCACAAGCGAGGTGATATCCCCTCGATTTGAACAATCGGTGTAATGGCCATAAGTCATTTAACATCGGTTCACCACCTGTGAAAATTATTCTCTTTGAGGGATAGTTCATGACTTCGCCTAGAATATCAACCGCTGCCATTTCGTCAAACGTTTCAAAATCAGTATCGCACCATTCACATTGCAAATTACATTTCCCGAATCGAATGAACACATGCGGGATTCCTGCATGTACACCTTCTCCTTGGACCGAATGAAAAATCTCTACAATTTTGTAGATCGCCCCCAAATCAGATGCCGAATCAACAGGAAATGTACCTGAAAGTTCACACGCTTCTTCGTTCATTAAAACACCTCAAAGCGGACGTGAATGAATGAGTTGCATCAATTCTTGTCTTGGTTCAGCCTTGTCGAAAAACACGCCGCGCATAGCCGATGTCGTCATGACTGAGTTTTGCTTACGAACGCCTCTGCATCGCATACAACCGTGGGATGCTTCGATGATTACAGCAGCACCAAGTGGTTTCAAATGTTCTTCAAGGTCATCCGCAATTCCTTTGGTTATACGCTCTTGATTTTGCAAACGATGGGCATGAGCATCAACAATTCGTGCTAATTTGCTAATTCCAACGATACGATCAACTGGGATATATGCTATGTGAGCTCGACCACTGAACGGTTGCAAGTGATGCTCACACGTCGAATGGAACTCTATGTCCCTCAGCAAGACAATTCCATCATATCCTTCACCATTGAAAGTGGATTGCAGGAGTGCTTCTGAATCCGTGGAATATCCAGAGAATATTTCATCCCAAGATTCGATAACACGTTGCGGTGTCTTTTCCAGACCTTCGCGTGTAGAATCTCCTTCTAAGTATTCAAGCAATGTTTTGACTGCGCTTTCTGCTTCTCTTTTTGTCACCATTTTAATCACTACCTTCCATGCCTTGCATCGATTTCATCCAACTGGTCCAGGAGTTTGCGACAAGCTGTCCTCACCGCATCTGCTAAACTGACAAATTTGTGTTGGTCTCCAACATGCTTGCGAAGATCTTCGACGAGTTCGGCTGGCATGTCCAAGGAAATCTTTGGCATGTTGGTGGCTTCTGCCCCAGACATATAAGTATTCGCAGGCGAATACCCTGGTAATACTGCATCCTAAATTGTTCGGAAACTGAACAAATGCCAACAGAAGTAAAGCGAACGTTCAAAGAACTCCTCCGGTGCCAAGAGGTTGATGACTGAACATGCTGCAGATGCTTTCGCCCATCTTCAAAATTTACGGAACCTCTCGGGGCATCGAGATACCATCGGATTATCCGATGTGGTTATACAACAATTCCTTTCTACAGACTCCACTCTTAGCAGTGCAATTTCCGAAGCAGTATCCCGTAGAGAAACTCTTTGCAGCGAATTCGATGACGATATGATGAACATTTCAGAATCTGAACTTGTAAAAATTCTGCAATCTGATTTCATCAACTTTTATGCTCCTGCGACCGTCAATCCGTATGTGGCTCTCGCAGCTCGTGGCCCTTGGATCGTAACTGCACATGGTGCCGTTCTTCACGACAATGGTGGGTATGGTATGCTTGGTAGTGGCCATGGCCCGAGTGATGTCATTTCTGCAATGTCCCAGAATTGGGTAATGGCGAATGTCATGACTCCATCGTATAGCCACAAACGCCTTGCTACGCGTTTACAAAAAGAACTTGGCCATACCCGTGGCTCGTGCCCCTTTACCCGCTTCATTTGTATGAACAGTGGTTCTGAATCGGTTACTGTAAGTCTACGTATTGCTGATGTCAATGCCATGAAAATGACTGGACCAGGTGGACGTCATGAAGGAAAGGAGATTAAACTCATGGCGATTGAAAAAGCATTCCATGGCCGAACAGACCGTCCTGCACAAATATCTCATTCTTGCAAACCATCATACGACCAAAATCTTGCCACATTCAGAGATCGAGATAATTTAATACTCGTCCCTGCAAATGACGTTCCTGCCCTTGAGTCTGCTTTCAAAAAGGCAGATGAAGATGGGCATTTCATCGAACTCTTAGCGATTGAACCTGTTCAAGGTGAAGGAAACCCAGGTTCTTGTGTCGAGCGTGATTTCTACGATGCTGCTCGGCGTTTGACACTGGAACATGGCTCAATGTTACTCGTTGACTCGATTCAAGCCGGAATCCGTGGACAAGGCTGCCTTTCTATTATTGATTATGATGGATTTCAAGATGCCGAATGTCCTGACCTAGAGACGTGGTCGAAGGCTCTCAATGCTGGTCAATATCCATTGTCCGTTTTAGGACTTAATCAGAGAGCATCAGAAAACTATGTTGTTGGGATTTACGGAAACACAATGACGACCAATCCCCGTGCTCTCGAAACCGCATGCGCAGTACTCGACCTCATTACACCTGAATTAAGAGAGAACATACGAAACAAGGGTGCTGAGTTTGTTGAAAAACTTGAAAAGCTTGCTCTTGAAATGCCAGGAATCATCACACTTGTACAAGGAACTGGATTATTATTGAGTGCTGAACTTGAGCCAAACCACTTCCCAGTAGTTGGTTTTGATGCCGTTGAAACATGGTGCAGGAAAAACGGCCTCGGTGTGATTCATGGAGGAAGTAATGCTCTACGATTTACGCCTCATTTCGGCATCACATCTGCAGAAATCGATGCAATCATCGATATCGTTCGTGCTGCATTTCACCAATTTTCCTAACTCATGAAAGTGAGGTGACAATGTCCTCTCGACTAAATTGTCTCGAGGCATAGTAGGCTGCTAGACTTGCATACACAACAGATGACACCGCCCAAATCACCACGTGTTCGGTGATCACTCGATTCATGAGGAGTTCTCGCAATGCCAAAAGAATGTTGACGACCGGAATCGCAAACCAGAATCCTTCAATCCCGTCCAAATTAATCAATTGTGTGAACAATGCAGGGAAGAGAATCAACATCAAGGCAGGCGCCAAAATTGAACCTGCTTCCTTTACACTGTGGGAACGCATGGCCAAAGCCAATTCAAATGCCACGACCATAATCGCAAAGAGCATGATTGAAACAACGATCAGTCCAATCGATACCAAGGAGAGTTGTGGAACACCAATGAAACTCGATGAAGCGAGATATCCAATTGCAAACAAGAGACCGAATACCTGTAACAGAACCCCCACGCCAGTAATCGCTGCGACTGCGAACCATTTGCCAAGTAAAAGTTCCATACGAGTGCATGGGAGGCAAAGCAATGCTTCGAGCGTTCCTCGCTCACGCTCACCAGCAGTCATATCGATTGAAGGTTGAATTGCACTCGAGTACGTCCAAATCGCTAATACCAGCGGGATGAACAATGAAAGAATCATTCCTGATTGTTCACCAGATGTAGCAACATCACCAGCAGAGATTTCGCCATCCCATCGCAAGGGGTCAAGCGTAGTATTGACATCCATCCCACCTTGTTCAATCCGCTCACGTATTTCCGAATCTTCCCATTCTGCAAGTACACTAAGCATACGAGATCTCGCTTCGTTGGAACGCTCAGATGTCGACAGATGGAGAATGGCATAGCCCCACACATCTTCGTTTGATTCAAAGCGCAGAATCGCATCAGTGGAACTGTCTCTCACTCGTTCAATATCTGTGCCAGGCTCAGATAAGCTTGAGAGATTCGGAAGCAATTCAATGGTGTAATTCATACCACTCAGTGAAATATTCTCTGCCAAATTCTCTGGCAATCCATCTGTTTGAATGATGATGGATAACTCCAGAGCATCAAGTTCAGCAGCTTCAGATTGGAGCAATACTGGGAACAAGATGAATAACAGCGGGAACATGAGTAGAGGAATGACAATGATTGCAATAATTGTTCGCCAGTCACGAGTGAATTCGACAACTTCCTTTTTGGCAATAGCGCGTACTCGCAGGAAACTCCCTTCACTCATCTTCCATCACCTCACGAGTAGTTGCAGGTGTTCTTGGCGTGAAAAAGCGACGCCACCAACCACTAAATGCACTTTCCTTGTCATTATCTTCTTGTCGTGTTCTTGCTTGATCTTGAGTGAGTGACACATATGCTTCTTCAAGTGAATCAGTGTTTGTATCAGTCAAGAGTTCGGTCGGTGAACCATCTGCTCGAATTACCCCGTTGTGTATGATGACAATTCGGTCACAGACTTGTTGTGCTTCAGCCAATTGATGGGTTGAATACACCACAGTGCCTCCTTCATCACGTAATTGCCGAACAAGTGACCGTACTGTTCTGGCACTGGTAATATCAAGGCCAGCCGTAGGCTCATCGAGTAAGAGGATATTCGGACCATGAGCCAATGCTCGAAGCAATGCAGTCTTTTGGCGCATACCACGTGAGAAACCCTTCGTATGGCGGCTCAAACTATCCTTCATGTCAAGGAGATCTGCAAATTTTTCCGTTCGTGCCCAAGAAATCTTATCCGGAATGCCATGCATTCTGCTGTGGTATCGAATATTTTCCCATGCAGTCAGTCTTGAATAAAGGCCGGTCGATTCGGGAACCACGCCTAACTCATGGCGCATCGTTGTAACAGACTCTCCATTGCTCAGAGTTACTGAACCACTCGAAGGCTTGTAGACTCCGGCCATGAGACGCAAGAGAGTCGTTTTCCCAGCCCCATTACTGCCGACTAAACCGACAATTTCACCGGAATATATATCTAAATTAATTTCATGTAATGCCTTAATTTCAGCGAAGTTTTTAGTCACTTCGCGAATAGAAAGTAGGGACTTAGGCATAAAATCCCTCACACTAGCCGGCCTGTTTCAATGGCTTGATCCAATCCAGGATGTTTCAGTTCGATGTTACACGCACGCCTCAACTGTTGCTTAATTTGAGTGGAAATCTCTTCTTGTGAAACGCCCATTTCGATTAAATTACCGATCATAGCAAACGCACCCTGTATCGCACCAGCATCGAGATAGGCTTCATTGGTAATTTGACGGTTTTGCCGTAGGAGTTCTAATCGACTCGACAAGAATTCAACTTCTTCACGGATGCGTGGCCCGTCGATATGAGGTAACGCGATGAGGTTATCAACACAGGTTCGCATCAAATCGGTGTAGGGATGCAAAGTTATGATGCTTACCCTCAACTCTCATGAGCCTTGGGTGAGCTCAACTAAAACTCCCCCAGTTGATTTCGGATGGACAAATGCAATCATCTTCCCTCCAGCACCCTTCCTTGGAACTGCATCAATCATGTGAACCCCGTTCGTAACCAGATGTGCAATAAGACCGTTCAAATCACCTACACGGAAACATATTTGCTGTACACCTTTGCCTTTTTTAGAAATAAATTTGCCAATAGGCGTGTCCGGTTCTGTTGGCTCAAGTAATTCGATCTGAGTTGGATGCTCTTGTTCATTACTTGTACTGGTTGAGAAAAAGCGAGTCGTAACTCCTTGGTCCTCTACAAGTTCATCCTGTTCTTGCTCAAGTAAACCGAGTAACCTCCAAAATGCACTGCCTTCTTCGAGATTATCGACTGCAATTCCAATGTGGTCAACGTGTATTGGTCCAAATTTCATTCACTCACCTCAAAAACCACTTGGGGCCATCCATGTCCCAAAAACATCTTTCATCGATTGAATAATTTCTCCAAGTGTACATTCATTCTTCACCGCGTGGAGTACGTGTGGGAATAAGTTGTCATCCGTTTGTGCCGCTTTGACGATGGCATCGAGGCATGACTTTACTACTTCGGAATCTCGATTCTTACGTAAATTCTCTAATCGATTGCATTGTTCTTCACCAACTGTAGGATCTAACTTGAGCACTTCAGTCACCGTATCGTCTTCCATTAACCCATGGTTGACACCAACGATTTTGCGTCGTTCTGATTCAACATCATTGAGGTGTTGATAGGCCGCGTTATGAATTTCTCGTTGTTGCCATCCTTGCTCAATAGCCTTCATTGCACCGCCGAGAGATTCAATCTTCAATATTTGTTCAAGTGCTAAATCATGAATTTGTTTTGTCAATGCTTCGACGTGATATGAGCCGCCAAGTGGGTCTACAACATCGGCTGCACCACTTTCTTCAGCAATGATTTGCTGTGTTCGCAATGCTACTGTAGCAGATTTCTCTGTTGGAAGTCCGAGTGCTTCATCGTATGAGTTTGTGTGTAAGCTCTGTGTCCCACCACAAACTGCTGCTAATGCTTGAATCGTCACTCTTGCAATATTGTTCAAAGGTTGCTGAGCAGTCAAACTAACACCTGCAACTTGAGTATGGAATCTCAACATCGAAGATTTTGGATTCTTTGGAGCATATCGGGTCGTCATCAATTCATACCATAAGGAGCGTGCAGCCCGGAATTTAGCGGCTTCTTCGAAGAAGTCATTATGGCAATTGAAGAAAAATGAAAGGCGTGGGCCAAACGAATCCACATCAAGCCCCTTATCGATTGCAGCTTCAACATAGGCAAGAGCATTTGCCAGGGTAAATGCCACTTCTTGGACCGCAGTTGAACCGGCCTCACGAATATGATAACCAGAAATAGAAATCGTATTCCATTTGGAGACATGTTCTGAGCAGTACTCAAAAATGTCAGTGATCAAACGCATACTCTGCTTTGGTGGGAAAACATAGGTCCCACGCGCAATATACTCTTTCAAAATATCATTCTGAATGGTTCCCAATATTTCCTGGGATGAAATACCTTGTTCTTCTGCAACCGCGATATACATTGCGAGTAAAATCATAGCCGGAGCATTGATGGTCATCGAAGTACTCACTTTGTCCAATGGTATGCCTTCAAGAAGTTGGCGCATATCATCGACCGATGATATTGAAACACCGACTTTCCCAACTTCTCCCATCGACATTTCATCATCTGCGTCAAGACCAAGTTGCGTTGGTAAATCAAAAGCTACTGAAAGACCCTTTTGACCGCGTTCTAATAACAGTTTGAATCGTTCATTGGTCGCCTTTGCGCTTGAAAAACCAGCATATTGGCGCATCGTCCACAAGCGCGAACGATACATTGTCGAGTGAATGCCACGAGTATATGGTGGTGAACCTGCACTGCCTATTTCAGCAACTTCGACCCCTAACTTCTGAAGAGATTCAGGAGTGCTTTGGACATCTAAATCAAGACCGCTTAGGGTCTTCCAGTCTTCCTTGCGTTGACTGACCATGTACCCTCCATGAAGAGGGGCTTCATCAAGACTCGCACGCATCAATGTTGATGCTGACCGTCTGCACCGTGAGCATGACCATGAGACTGTTCATCCTCAGTTGCTTCACGAAGTTCAACAATTTCAACTGCGAACGTAAGAGATTGTCCGGCCAATGCATGATTGAAGTCTGCTGTGACTATTTCTTCAGAAAGTTCTGTGATTGTGAATGGAGATGGGCCGTGAGGCATTTGAGCAACAAGTTGCATTCCAACTTCCAATGCAGCTTCTTCTTCGAGTTGTGCAAACTGTTCCCGTGGAATCTGCATAACTGCTTCATCATCACGGTCGCCGTATGCTCGCTCGGAAGAGAGTGTAAACTCCATCTTGTCACCAACTTTTGCACCCATGATTTCTTCTTCAAAACCAGGGATCATTTGCTTGTGTCCAACGAGGAATGAGAGCGGTTCTCGCCCTTCACTGCTGTCAAAAACTTCGCCGTCGCCGGGGAGAGTTCCTTTGTAATGCACACTTGCTACCATATTTTCGCTTACTGTCAATTCTGTCATAATATCACCTTCTTGTTGTCATTCGAGAAACTAAAGTTCTTAGTTTGTCTGCGACTTCACGTGGTAGGATTTCTTCTTCTACCTTTTGTTCAATAAATTCGACGGCCTCGACCACTCCAATTCGTTCTCCTTTCGCCCAAACTTGGCCAAGTACATTGGAACGTTGTTCTTCTGCGATCGAATCATTATCTAAAATGTCTCGAGCAGCATATTTGTATTCAAGGTATTTTTGTCGGTTAAGCTTCTTTTCCTGCTTTTGCCGACCGCCACCTTTCTTATCGCCTCGGCGTCGCTTTCGGCGTCGGTCTGAAGATGGCTTGGCAACTTCAGTTTGAATGGTCTTGAAGACGTCATTTCTCGATTTTAGATCTGCACTTGATTTTTCAGCGGTGGTCGCCAACTTGGTTGGGGTTGTGACTTGCTCTGCCGAAACAAATTCAATCACTGGTTCTGCGCTAACCGTTTTGACATCAACGCTGGGAGCAGCAGCAACATCACGTTGTGCCTTGGCATTTCTGCGGGAATCCTCTGATTTGCGTCTTAATTCAGCCATGCGGTCTTCACGGGAGACTTTTGGCCCGCTCGAATCTTGCTTTTCGACAGATGTCGTGAATGTTGGTTCTACGGCAGGTTCTGGTTCAACTTGAGGCTTAGCGTTCGGCTTAGCTTTGGCCTTGGGTTTTTCAGTAGACTTTTGCTCATGGGTGCCTAATCGATTCAGTGCTTGTTGGCGCTTTTTGGCCAATTCATCATGCGCTGTTTGAGTATTTTGTTGAGGTCGTGGAACGGGAACTGCGGCTGGTGCGTTTCGGCGTTGAATTTGAGAACGTTCACTCTGGCGCTTATTTCGTTGGGCGCTTGCATCTCGTGCAAAGGGGTTGAATGGTTCGTCTTTTTTCCGCCTCTCGCCGCTAATGTTCGATTCCCCCATTCGCTTCTCGCCATTGACTCCTTAAAAACAATTAGCGTCGTGAGAAGGACTATACTGCCCATGTCACTTGTGTTTGGTCTGTCCGGAGGTATTGGTCAACACCACTTTCATCATACGAAGTTTGCCGACCGTGTTGTATTTCAATCATCCCGAGAAGGGCGATCATTGTCCCATTATCGATGCAATACATCCGGGGTGGTGCGTGAGAAGTCGACTCACGTTCCTCCGCCATTTGCTCACACATTGTCCGAAGTCTTGTATTGCAAGCCACCCCGCCTCCGAGGAGCAATTCCTTTTTGCCAGTATGAGAAAGTGCTCGTTCAGCAACCTCGACGCAGGCTGCAAAAGCATGTTCTTGTAGCGACCAACAGACAGCACCCAATTCGGCTCCGTTTTCAAGAAGGCGTTGTGCTGCAGTCATGACTCCAGAAAATGCAAGGTCCATTCCACGGACTGCAAAAGGCAATTCGAGTCCAACTAATGAGGGCTCATCTTGAAGCTCGAGCCATTCTGCAGCAAGCCTTTCGACAACTGGTCCACCAGGGAATGGGAATCCTTGAGTTCGTGCGAATTTGTCGAGCATATTGCCGATTCCAATGTCAAGCGTTTCACCTAAGACTCGGTATTTACCATCGAGGTGTGCTATTACTTGCGTGTTCCCACCCGAAACATAGAGCAAAACTGGATCGCTACATCCACATTGCTGCCGCCCAATTTCAATGTGGGCAACACAGTGATTTACGCCAATGAGGGGGACCGAAAGTCGACTTGAAATCCCGCGAGCCAATGCAGCACCTACGCGTAGGCATGGTCCAAGACCTGGACCTTGGGAGAACGAAACTGCACCGATATCATTTGGTGACAATTCGTATTTCTCAAGGAGTGAAGTGAACAGTGATTGAGCAACATCTTTGTGATGATCTGCGGCCTCTCTTGGATGAATTCCACCTTCATCTGGTCGAACTGTATCTGAACTTGCTGGGTATGGAGTCCCTTCGGAATCGACCAAGCCGAATGACAGCGTGTGCGCTGTCGACTCAATTCCAAGTGTCCAACCTCCCATCACAATCATCTATGCCAGAGAGCCATTGTTCTTCAACCCTCAGCCTACAGCAGTAGATATGCGGACAGTCTTCCTCGATGTTGGCCCTCTCGCACATTTGAGTGGGAGCGGTCCTTTGAAAGGACATTCACTTTCCCAATCTGAGGCGTTAATCGCTGAATCAGGTATGGGGATTGTGGTTCTTGGTGACACGATTGAGAAAATCGCACCCTCGGAAGAACTTCAAGAAGAATATGGTGTGGAACCAAGTAAAGTCACACATCATGCTGAAACAACTGTCATCTCATTGCATGGGAATGCAGTCATCCCAGGTCTGGTTGACGGGCACACACACTTGCTCTGGGCAGGAGACCGTTCACGTGAACTTTCATGGCGGCATGATGGAAAGTCATACAAGGAAATTTCCAATCTCGGAGGTGGAATCCAAGATACTGTCCGCTCAACTTCTCAAGCGACTGATGAACATCTGCTACAACTTGGATATGCGCGTATGAGGTCTGCACTTCGTTCTGGCACGACACATTTGGAGGCGAAGAGTGGATATGGACTTTCAACAGAATCGGAACTCCGCTTACTCCGGGTAGCAGGACAACTTCAATCGATGAGTCATCTTCCATCTCTTGATTTGACTTGGCTCGGTGCTCATGATGCACCGGTAGGTGTGAGCACTACTGACTATGTCGAACAAATTCTATCTGAACAACTCCCTCGCGTTTTAGAACAAGGCATTGCACGTTCGGCAGATGTTTTTTGTGAACCCGGTTGGTTCACCCTCGAACAATCGGAAGATATTCTCAAATCATCACGAGCAGGAGGGCTTGACCTCAGAATGCACATTGATGAATTTAAGGATGGAGGAGGAGGTGAATT
>Ga0308019_10001565_pt1 | contig 13602 bp, 13 predicted proteins | sample Neamet284_FD_203135 | JGI IMG/M metagenome (GOLD analysis project Ga0308019, IMG submission 203135) | Marine microbial communities from water near the shore, Antarctic Ocean - #284 | ecosystem: Environmental > Aquatic > Marine > Unclassified | place: Southern Ocean | collected 2014-10-01 | reverse complement strand
TTTAGACCAGTTATTACGTTCGCTAGGGCTAAGTGAAGAAGCTGACTTGTTACAAGATAATGGAGACATTGCCCCAGTTCGTAGAGTACTTGCCGCCCATGTTGGAGTCGAGCCAAGGGATATGCGGCTGGATCGGTTGTTACGACTTTCTCTACGCTTGATCCCGAAAGGAGACGATGGCGATGGCCAAAGATATGCGCTGCTTGCAACGCTTGCAGAGCTAGCCGACATTCTATCCAAGTGGACTAGAACTCGCCTTGAAGCCCGTCATAATGGCGCAAAGGGGGTTCTACTTGAGGATGCATCCGTTCTTGGTCAAGCGTTGGAAAGAATCCCAGGACCTGGAACTCCGATGCCGCTGGATGCGGACGAATACGAGTTACCAAAACTCGATGATATCGATGGTCTGTCCAATGAAGTTAGCGTACTAAAACGCAGAGTTTTGTTGGCTAATTCCGGCGGAGTTCGTTAATTACTAACTTAGTTCGCCCAGAAGATTGTCTTTCTCATCATTTGAGAGATTATCTTCACGTGGAGTTGCCTGAACAACGACCGGTGGTGGTGTCGCTACAGGTAGTGGGGTTGGCATTGGCGGCATCATTACCGCCCCTGCAGGAGGGGGTGGTGCCGGGATTCCGGCAATACCTGGTAGCGGTGGTAAAGTTGCAGGTGGCGGTGGTAAAACTGCAGGTGGCGACGGTAATACCACTGGTAGCGGAGGAAGCATCGGTGTTGAAGCCGCAGGTAATGGTGGTGGAGGGGGTATTGTTACTGCAGGCACCGGCACTGGTGCAACTTCGGTGGTTTCTTCTGCAATCTCTTCTGGAAGCGCTTGCTCTACGGCTGGCACTTCGGGTTGCTTCTCAGTAGCCTCAGTTGTGGTCCAATCCATCCCCATACCCAGAGGCTCTTTCGGCACCTGATCAGATGAGGGGGTTGGTTCGGTGGATGGGGTTAATTCTGCGGGCAGGGTTGGTTCAGATGGCGGTGGTGCCACTTCCATTGCCGGTGGTTGTGGAATCACATTTGCTGCTGCAATGAACGCCTCTTTTTCAGCAGCAGCGATTTGTTCAGCCTCCTGCTTTGCATCTCTGTCTGCGCTGAATCTTTCGGCGATTAAATCAGCTCTAGCATCGAGTAAATCGGTATTCATTTTTTCCCCTCTCAGAATTGAGATCATGGTATCATCGACCAAATCCATTGCTAGATTAGTCAGTTCACGATTCGAGCGCCATCGGTTGATGTAGAACGGGTGATTTCCTGAGTTCGTCGATACGACGAATCTTTCAGGGTCCATTAACTGCAATAATGCAAGTATTGCTGCAATTGTAAATGGTACTAGGAATAATGTACTAATCATGAAAGAAGAAATTAGCGATGCTCCACTGATTACCCACCATATGCCTTTGAAATCATCTAGCCAATCTAGGCGTTGATGTGAGAATCCGGTATAGGAGTCGCGACGGGTTGCAAGTACATCTTTGGTAACAGATGAAGCTCCAACTCGTTCAACCTTTACCACACGAATTAATTCAGAGTCGACTAATATCGAAAGGGAGCGGTCTCCACAAGAAGATTCCTTCAAAACAAATTCTGTCATTTCTGTGCCGCTTCTAACTCCGTTAGCGCGCATTCGTGGTGGTCCATCTATCCATGATTGGATTGTTCCGCTAAACCCTGCTATTAATCCAGAGGATCCTGCCACCAAGGCCATCCACAATCCTTGGCCCCAATCGGGGTCGCTATCTGTATCTGGCAACATTAGGAACCAAACTAGTACAGATAATCCAACCCAAATACCGGCAATCGCTGAGATTAAGTTGGATTTACTTTGATCCATTCCCATCATCGAACGAACTTGCATTACTGTTGCAGCAAATAGAATTATACTGCCAACTATGAGCATTATTGTTGCCACAAATCCGGCATTATGGAAATCCCCTATATCGCCACACGTTTCGTCTTTCTCTGAGCTTGTTGCGCCTTCCATCAATTTAGTACAGTCTTCGTAAGATGAACTATATTCTTCAACCTGGGTTTCGCAAACATCCCCCATGCAAGTTTCGCCGTTAATTTCGGTTAAACCGAAGTCGGCAGTTGTCGTATTGCCGTTTGATTCGACAGTGGTTGTCAACCAAGATTCGTTTATTATCGAATTTGATGCTAAAACCAAGGCGAAAACCGTCAAGGCAAGAGCCAATTGGGCTCCTGGATTTCGATCAACAATTGCCGCTGGTGCGGGGCTGGCCGTGGAGGAAGTATCATCGCCCATAAGGGGCGGTGATACTTCTCCGCTGATGAAACTTCACCTTGTCAGATGTTGTTTCAAGCGTGCTTCTCAGTAAGCCAAGCTTTGACATCATCACGAGTTGCGAAACCTTTGCCTTCTTTGGTTCCAATAACTGTGTCAATCGATGCTTCTGATGCAATGTCGAGGATGCGGTCACTGACCGCTCCGTTGAACACAATTGCTACTGCGTCATCGGCTTCTTCGGCTGCTGCTGCTAACTTTGATGGCCCGACTGCGTCTGAAATTGTACCGTCTACTTTCACAAAGACTGCGTTGTTTGCCTTCAGATCTGCAATATGGTCGAAATACTCGTGTACTTCAGCAGGTGCTTCTTCGGCTTCGGCTTCTTCGCCTTCTCCGCCTTCTTCAGCTTCGTCTAACCATGCATCTGCATCTTCGGTTGGTGCATCTGCAGGAAGTTTTGCTGCAAACTTAGATGTCTCAACCTTCTGTGAAAGGCACTTAGTTGCTGTTTTCTGTGGTAGTAGTTCCCACTCTTGACCAACTGGTGCTTGAGCAACGAAATCAATCTTGATTGTTTCATTGAGTTGGCGGAATAGCATTTCTCCGCCACGGTCACCGTCAATAGCTAAAATGACATTTTCTTTGGTTGCGGCCAAATCAATCAATTCTTGCTTAATTGTTCCAGCGCCGTCGCATGAAATTGCATTTTTAACACCAAAGTTGAGGAGGTTACGAACGTCGTTTCTTCCTTCTACAATAATGAGTGAATCACTAGATTCAACATTAGGTCCACAAGTTAGGCCGTGGTAATTCTTTGCTGTGCCGACAGTAAGTACACTGCGGACTTCTTCGATTACGGTCTTTGTGGCTGCGTCGCCAGAATTGACCATTACCAATAGTAGGTCCTTTGCACGGTCTATGACCGCGTTTACCTTTGTTGAGCGTACGTCCTGGATTTCAGTTACTGTAATCTTGGCTGCACATGGCCCAATTCTATCGATTGTTTCGAGACTTGATGCGATAATCGCAGTCTCTACATTGTCCATACTACTAGGGATCAAGATTTCTCCACTCACCTTTCCACCGCTACTCTTTACTTCGACATCGACGTGGCCGATGCGAGCGGTTCGCTGTAGTTTGCGAAGTTCTAGATCATCACCGAGCAGACCTTCTGTCTGCCCCATGATTGCGCCAATAATGTCCTTGCGCTGGACGTTTCCGTTGACCTTTAGGTCTGCTTTAATGAGGTACTTCATAACTTTGCTAGATTTACCAGCGCCGCCTTTGTGCCCACCTTTGTTGTTTTTTCTTTCCATAGGAATCTCTCCTTATTCTCAGCCTTTACACTTACCCCTTTCAGTGGGCCTTTCGGCGCAGTTCCTGGGTGACCTTTTTGCCCAAAATTGAGGGCTTAATATGGTCGTGAATCGGATTTGAACAATACTTCGGACCGGCTCCCCCTTCTTGAACCCTATCTTTGAATAAATCATAATAATACCATTTTAATGGTTCATCAATGAGGTTCAAGTGTGGGATGGTTGTCGCTATGCCGTGAGCGGCGACAACGTAGGAGCACTCATTGTGTTCAGAACAACCACCGAAGTAATGCTTCGAGATGGGGTTTTGACTCGTGAGGAAAAGCGCCTAATCATCAAGTTGGCTAATGCACTAGGCCTCACTCCTGAAGAGCCCGCTGAAGTCTATTCTGCTATTCGAGAAAGTCGTGAAACGGAATCTGGCAGAGAGGTTACCCCTAACGAACAAAGATTGGTTTACACTCGTGTGTTCGAAGTTGCTATCGTAAACGCTTCTCTTTCAAAAGATGAGTTTGCCGTATTAGCCCATCTAAGGAGTCAATTCAGTATCGATGATGCTGACCATACTCGAATCGAAGCTGATTTGCGAGATATGATTCGTCAAAAGACCGAAGATGAGAATGTGGTAGACAAGTTACTCGGGACCCTCAAAGACAGTGTTTCTCTAGTTGGAAGCCTATTTGATAGTGTTCGGACAAAGAGTGCTTGAGGTGGATTTGTGGTCGATGACCTCGATCGGTTATTCGATGAAGGCCTCCCCAAAGGCCGTAAAGCACTTCCATTTCTCAAAGAGGTCTACGATTGCGGGGGCCAAACTTTAGTCAATCGCTCAATAACTGACAAGTTTTTACTACAGAGTGGTCTTTCATTCCATATCGGTACCGATGACCCATCCATGCGTAGAATTGCCTCTTGGTTACTGACTAATTATGCAGATAGGTGTGATGAATTAATCAAACGCTTATGGAAAAGGTGTGGAAGAGAGGATGTCAAACTAATCGGTTTACTAATTTCAAATATTGAAGGTAATGCTTGGAAAGAGATGCTAGAAATAATCAACAGGGGCATTCCAATAGATCTTGTGCTTGAAATTGCAGAAGAAATAAAACGTTCTGGGAGGGATATTCCTTCGGTTGATTTTCTACAAACGTGGGATGCAAGCAAGGTACAGAAACAGAATGCAATGTTGATCGCCTCCCTGGATATGCGTGAGGAGTTTGTTGATTTGGTTCGGGCCGCCCCCGTTGGTGGCGTATTGTTCGAACGTATCCGAAAGCGTTCTTTGGATGCGTGAGGTTATTGTTGCTCCTTCGACAAGCCGCACTATGGCAGACCGCTTTCTACCGGCCGACAACCCGGTTCTCGAAGATGTCCTAAATTGGACTGTTGCACGAGATGCCCAAGATATTAGGCGTCTTTTGGAGTGGTTGCCGCAGGCTCGTTCATCCAAAGAAAGGCGTGCATTATTATCTAGAGTTCATGAATTGTTAGGAGAGGTTGAATTATCTTTAGACGGTCTTGATTCAATGCACTGAGGCGTTGTTCATGAAGACAGGAATTATCCTAGCAGGTGGGCTCTCTTCTAGAATGGGGGAAGATAAATCCCTGATTAATTCAAATGTGGCAAGGCTATCTAACGAAATGAAAAAATCCGGTTGCACTCGAATTATCGTGATGTGTGGAACTGAAGAGAGGGCCTCGCTATTCGAAGAAGAATGCGCCCCGGATTCTTCTAAAACCCTGGCCGAATCATTACTTGACTTGTTATCTGAAATCAAGGGCCGCATACAATTGGCACCGTGTGATGCATATTTGGCTGATGCTGAATTCTTCTCGGCCATAGACGGCGTCCCTATCGATGATACCGGAGAAAGGCAACCACTCTTAGCCAATTTTGATGCAAAAATTGAACTGGAACGTTCGGTTAGAGTTAGTGAAGTATTCAGAAGCCTACCTTCTTGTGAAGGTGGACTAAAGGCTAGGAATACCAATACCCCAGCCCAGCTTAAGGAGATTCAATCTCTCCTGCGGCAAGACGGTCGATAACCGAAGGATACAGCAAATGCTCCTTGGCCTTGACCTTCTCTGCTAGAGAATCTATGCTATCGCTGGTGAGAACTTCAACTATTTCTTGTGCCAATATTGGCCCTGAGTCCATACCGCTATCAACAAAATGAACGGTGCACCCTGAACTAGTCTCCCTTGCGGCAATTACGTCCCTGTGCGCATGAGCGCCAGGGTATTTTGGCAATAGCGATGGGTGGATGTTGAGCAATCTTCCAATCCATGGCTTGACGAATGTAGGGGTTAGGAGCCTCATATATCCCGATAGAATTACCACTTCAACTCCGTGATCGGCTAGCACCTGGTTTACTTCTTCTTCGTGAATTAGTCTACGCTGAACATCGTCGCCAATTTCAGGCAGTGGTACTACAACTGCTGTAACGTCCATGTTTTGCGCCTTCAATAGCCCTGCAACCCCTAGTCTGTCACTGATTACGACATTGGTGGTGTGTCGGCATTCTGCATGCTCTTGGTGGCGCAATAACGCCTCCATTCCCGAGCCTGAGCCAGAGATTAGAATTCCTAGGCGAAGTGGGTCGGAAGGAGTTCCTATTCTTGGAAGCCTCCAGTCCTCTGCCATGGTTCTGCGATAGCGGATGCGGCAATATGCCTTCGGCATAATCAATACTATCATTGATAATGGTGAGATTAGACCGCCGGCCATGGACGGCAGGCTAGATTCGGTTGACGCCGTCGTCGAAAAATACGCGGTCATCAGCAATCCGGTTAAGAGTAAAATCTACATTGGCCTCGGTTCGGTTTTCGTTGTTTTTGCCATAATTGGAATATGGATTCCTGGATGGCCAACTGTTTCATGGGCGGTTCCGGCGGCTTTCTTGTTTTCTTTATCCAATGAGAAATTATTCAGATGGACTTTGACCAATCGCTTTTTTGGAACTACGATGTTCGAATATTATGCCACCGGAAAGACACTTCCTAGACATGTGAAAGTTCTAATTGTAACTATGATCGGCTTGATGGTCAGTGCATCTGCCTACTTTGTCTGGTTTGTATCGTCCAAGGGCGATGGTGATTTGTTTAAGCCATCGACATGGAATGGAGCCGACCAAAATGCATTTGGTTCGATTACGATTCTGTTTGTCGGGCTTCTAGGAATGCTTTACGTTGCTACAATGGTAAAATCACGAAAGTGATTCTGGGACGTGCATATTGACTTTGCCCGCTGTGTCTTGAGCACAGGTTGTGTCAAAGTTTGGAAGAAGGCCGTGTACGATGCATCGCAATGCACCAAAAACAAATATTGCAGCCATTTTCCAAGCACCGAAAAGATGTGCGAAGTATCCCTTTTGTATTTCCTTCAGGTGGCTCATAGTGCCAATTGTGTGCCTGTCGCTTAACAAACATCCGGTCAATGACGGAACAATCTGTGACTTGTGAACAGCATGGACATGCCTCGCTTGTTGGCTTCGTCGATGACTTCCTGGTCGCGGATTGAGCCCCCCGGTTGAACGATGGACGCCGCCCCTGCAGCCGCTGCTTGTTCTATCCCGTCCTTGAATGGGAAGAAGGCATCACTTGCTAAAATACAACCTTGGCCGCGTTCACCAGCTCTGCGAGCGGCTATTTTCACCGCTTCGACGCGACTGGTTTGGCCCGGGCCTATTCCTACTGTTGCTAGGCCTTGAACCATCACTATAGCGTTGGATTTTACTTGCTCACAAATCCTCACTGCAAACTTCATCGATGCGATTTCATCGGCCGTTGGTGCGATTTCAGTAACTACCTTCGCTTTGTCCCAATCGATAACTGGGGCCTCTTCGGTTTGAACTAGCCAACCGCCTTCGATCGGTTTGCGTACTGTTTTTCTGGGCAGAGGTGCTAATCTGTTATTTGGTGATTCAATTGTCAAAATACGTCTATTCTTCTTAGCTGTCAAGATTTTCTTGGTTCCTTCTTCATAGGAAGGTGCCATCATTACTTCAAGGAATAATGGCGCTAGGGCTTTGGCGAAATCCATAGTCACCGGCTCATTAACACAGATAACTGACCCGAATGCACTTTCGGGGTCACTTGCTAATGCGGCCTCATAGGCTTCTAATTGGGTCTTACCAAGAGCTGCTCCGCATGGATTGTTGTGCTTGACAATAACACAAGCATGTGGGGTTTCTGGCCACTCATCGGTCGATAATGCCCGGCACAAACGCAGTGTTGCATCCGCATCAGAATAATTGTTGTAACTCATCGCTTTGCCACCTTCAACATGGGCTGTTACCAATGTCTGCCCTTCAGCCGCATTAGGGTCTACATAGAGAGCTGCTGCTTGATGTGAGTTTTCCCCATATCTTAGAGTCTGCATTCTAAACGCTGCAGCGGTCATGGTATTGGGCAGACGGCGGGTTTGTTCTTCGGTATCATCGCTATCTTCTGGTAATCCAACCCATCTGCTTGCCAATTCGTTAGCGATTGCAGTATCATAAGAAGCGGTGTGTTCGTATGCTTTGAGAGCTAATTCTCTTCTTCTCTCCAATGATATTGACCCATTTTGTAAATCAGAAATCACTGACGCGTAATCTTCAGGGTTACAGGTGATTATTACATTTCTATGATTCTTTGCTGATGCTCTAACCATTGTAGGCCCGCCAATATCAATCATTTCTAGAAGGTCTAAATCATCTAACGGGGGTTTGGTTGCCGCTGCATCGCTAAATGGATACAAGTTGCATGCTACGACCTCAATCATGGGATATCCTAGTTCCACTAGCCCATTTGCATCCGATTCCTTCTCTAATCTACATAGTAGCGGACCGTGAATTGCAGGATGTAAGGATTTAACTCTGCCATCAAAAATTTCAGGATGGCCTGTAACGTCGGATACGCCGATTACTTCGAGACCGGCTTCGCGAAGTTTTCGCGCTGTTCCGCCGGTTGAAACTAATTCGAATCCCAGGCCATCGAGGCCTTTTGCAAAGTCAACAATTCCTGTTTTATCATAAACAGAAAGTAAAGCACGAGGACGAGGAGTTGGCTCCATGTGTGGTACCCGTTAAGAAAGTGATTGGAGTTAGTCTCATGAACGTGCCGCATCAATCGCCGCGCGCTGAGATAACTTGGTCTACACGTAAAAGTCCACATGCAGACTCGCAGGCTACCGAAATAGCATGCTCGAGTGTATAGGTTGGAAGCCATGCTCCTTCAATTGTACCGGGTACACCCGATTGGGTGATTCCCGCCAGAGAGTTACCCGCTCTATGCATCGAACGTAATTCCAGCAAAGCATCGATTTGATCGGCTCCAGTATTGATTGCTAATGCAGCGGGTATCGCCTCTAGGGCTCTACTAAACGCTTCCATCGAAAGGCGTTCCCTACCCGCGCAATTCTCTGCAACTTCTCGTACTTTCAAAGATGCAGCAATATGTAAACTGCCGCCACCCAGTATCACCGAGTCGTCATCTTTGGCTAGGCAGGTGGAACGAAGTGAATCGTATAAGCCGCGAATAGTTTCCTCTGTTGCGACCCCGTCGGTCCCACCGACGAGAATTGTAACGATGCCTGCGCTTGGTCCTACTTCGAGAATTAAGCGCTCTCGCACCCCTTCTGCACCTTCTAAGCGTTCATGGAGAAGGCTCTCAATCTCGCCCAAGCACCCTGATATGTCGTCAAGGTGGTCACAAAGCATTGCGCCGGATGATTTTGCAATATCTTCGGCCATTGTTGTTTCAATTCCGCCGAGTGCAAAAATTCCAGCATCTGCGAGCGTATGTAGAATCCGTTGATCGATACTTTCTGCTGAAAATATTGCCTTTGCGCCCGATGCGATTGCCTTGCTAGCTATCGCATCGATTTGATTCTGTTCAGCCTCAATAAAGGCTTCATATTGCTCAGGTGTACTGATTTCAATTTCAGCGGCTACTGAAGTTGATTCCAATTCAAGTGGACAAGAAAGTACAGAAATTTTGCACGAGGATAATTTATGTGGCATTCTTTCAAGTGGGAGATGCTTTTCAAGTACTAGCCCGCTAATTAATCGGGATGTTGCTGGGGTGCCCTGGCCTTCTTTTGCCATTCTAACCCGTTCAAAGTCACTGTCAGGTATTGTCATTACTGCCTGTGAAATTAGATTTGCCAAATGTTCTAGGGCGCCTTCTGTAGAGCGCCCAACCAATGCCGTCCGTGCAACTTCTTCCAGATGGTTTTTTGCTGGAACAGAGCGTTTCTCTATCATTTCGATAGTTGTGGACAAAGCCATTTGGTATCCTCTTACCAGAATGAGTGGATGGAGCCCCCTCTCTAGTAAGCGGCCCGCTTCACTCATCAATTCGCTTGCAAAAATAATACACCCGGTTACTCCATCTCCGCAAGCATTCTCTTGGCTCTCGGCAAGACTAACGAATGCTTTGGCCGCTGGATGTTTTACCATTAACTCTGCAACTATCTTTGCTCCGTCATTAGTAACCGCGGCTTCGCCATTGGTTTTGTAGAGCATTTTGTCCAAACCATTTGGTCCAAAGGTTCCTCTGAGCACATTGCCAAATGCAATTGAAGCCCCAACCAATTTTTGGGTCACGCCTAAGCCGCTGGTAACCGAAGTAGAGGATTTTGTAATCGTAACCGGGGCCGTTCCAGTACCATCAGGAGACTGTGCCATCAGACGAGGGGGGCCGGCGCGCCTTCATCAATCCATCTTTTCAGAATATTAGTAAATAGAACCAAAAAATCGAACAAATCGTTAGCATAGTGGTTGTCCAGACTAGATGTTGGGCTGCGTGTTCAGGCAAGGAATCTTGCTGGTCAATCAATTTGCGAGCCTCCACTTCTTCGATATGGCGGCGACGTGCCGCCCACGCACTTGCAGACACCCCTCCGGTGACAATTCCCATAACTAGAATCAACAAAAGGCTGGCCGCCTGTGCAAATCCATCATTGTAAACTGCTAATTTGGCGGGACCCAATAATATCGCCATGGTCGGCATGAATGGCAAATAATATGACATGAATATACTCGTAGCACCGTGTTTTCTAGGAGTTTCCTCGCCCAAGGAGGACTCGTGCCTCCACACAAAATGCCAACCGGCCCAATCGGTAACTGCTGTTAGGGCGCTGGCCCCAATTGCAAGTGTTAGTAATGAGGGCATGATGCCACATGCGGGTCTATTGTTGATGAGTGTTTCCGAGAGAATCTAGTTCAGCGACGCTTTCCTTTCGATTTGCGTCCGCCTTTCTTAGAATGCTCCCACGCCTTGGATTCGCGAGACCTACGATCTTGTGCTTCAAAGGGTTCTTCGCTCATCACTTGGACATCATCTGGCATTTCAGAAAAGGTCGATACTGATAATCTCAAACCGCCCAACTCCTCTTGCAAAGAACGGATATTTTCCCCACCCTTTCCAATCAATGTTGATACCATGCCCTTAGGAGCATAAATCTCTGCAGAATTAGAACCTGTGATTTTCACTCCGCATTGAACCCCAACCCATTCCCTAATTTTCTGAGCCAATTGATCTCTAGCAAGTGCAGATATTGGTGAAACTTTGTTGCCTGAAGTAGCTGCGTCTACGGGAACTACTGCGATTTCAGAGCCGAAAGCGAACATCTCATGGGTGATTCTCCCGCTAGGGAATTCCACTACCTCGATGACTGGCCTTGCTAACTCCTCTTGCATCCCACTAGGAGGTTTTACCGTCATGCGCAATTCCAAAACCTGTTCGATTTTTCCAGCCTCTACGTGTAAAATGGTATCAAGAACTTGACTTACCAATCCAAGTTCGACTTTACCAATCAATCGCTGGATTGCCTCCAATGCTGAGTTTGCGTGAGTTACGCCGAGTAGTCCAACTCCTGCCAGCCTTACGTCGGCAAATATCTCGAAGTCTCTGGCCCTTCGTACCTCATCAAAAATTACGAAATCGGGACGAACAAGGAAAATAATCTCTGCTGTCTTTTCTAAATCTCCTTCCAAAGGTGCATATTGTGTAATCCGGTTTGCTAATTGCAAATCCCTTGGAGCTTCCATGGTCTTCACCATTGCACCAACCTCATCGTCCAAATATTCTGCAATCGCTTGTGCCAATGTGGTTTTTCCAGAACCGGGTCGGCCACAAATGAATACTCCTCGGTGATGGTCGGATAGTCTAGAAATTAATTGGGGGTCGATATCGTAATCCCCGATTGAAAGTTTGGCCACTGGCCTAACGATTGTGATTTCTCTAGCGTCAGCAAATGGGGGCCATGCGCAAGCAACTCGTAAATCTCCCAATTGAATTACCTGGCAGCCTTTGCGGTCGATTTCCAAAAAGCAATCTGAACGGTCTCTGTGTTCATCTATCAGGCCGAGTAATTCCTCTTGTAATGATTCGAGTCGGATGGTATCCCATCCCCCGTCATCAGCGCCTTCGACATCGGCTAAGCGTAAATTTCCAATTCCACCAGCCTTGGTTCGCGGCGGGCAGTCTGCTTTCAAAAATAGAGTATGGACATCGTCCTCTAATAGATTCTCCAGAATCCCTGGTATGTCTGGATGACTAGAAAATGTCGCCATACACACAGGGGCGTGCGCATAGTCCTTGACACTTCGCAATCAGGCGGTTGTTGGCTCTAAGGAATAATAAGTCCACCACAGATATGCAGTTACTGAAGTGCAAACGACTACTCCCGGTCCGGCTGGCATTCCAATGGCTGTGCCGAGGATGACCAATATCCATGTGGATACAACAAACGTGCCGATTGATAAAATTCTAGCCTTGTCCATACCCAATGATAGTTTCAAATCATCCCAGTGCATAGCTGCTAGAATCAAGAAGAAGGCTAGAATGTATATGCTAGTGAAAATCATTGCATAGAATAGAGAACCTGTGACATAATAATTAACGCCGAGTTTTAGCAGTGAAGTAGCCCCTATCTTGACCATTGGATCGTCAAATTTAACCAAGAAATAGATGATTGCACCAGCAGCAATCACTAGTAATAAGGGAGATGCATCAACGTATGAATCGATTATTCCAGACAGTTCTGGTAGTGGTTCGAGAACGAACAGGGGTTCGGAATCTTCGGTCGATGTGCCGCCGGACATGATGTGGCCGAGAAGCACCCGATTCTTCAATGTGGCCTTGCAATAGGCATGGCTTGGACTGCTCTCTCGGTCCACCTTACTCCGCGCAAGGCTGCTCCGTAATCGGGAACTGCAATCCATGCCGCTCCTGCTTTATGAGACTCTATTCCGCCAATTATGTGGCGCAGTTCGGCTTCTAGCGGGGAGTGGCTTGCCTCGCAAGGAATTATGGTTTCTTTATCTTGCGAAAATAGTACAGCGCTGTCGTGAATATCTAAATCGAATCTTAAACTAGCATTGGAGCCAATTAGAGATACGGTTCTGCGTTCCACGCCAGACCCCCATCCAATATCGATTAGAGCCTCTATGCCATGGGGGAACTCCAAAGCAATTCTTGCTTCTACAAAATCACCTTCAACATGAACAGCGCTTGGTTCCGCCTCACTCATAATGTGGCACATCAAGTCGATTGCATGAACGCCTAATGCTTCGATTACGTTTCCTTCATTTGGTGGGGTTCGGGTTGTTCTGCGAACAAACCGAAGAGATTCAAGACGCCCTAACTCTCCTTTTTCTAACATTCTCTTAGCCAAAGCAACGGCTGGATGGAATCTCAGTAAGAGGCCAACTCCCATCACTCTCCCGTGCTCATGTGCGCTCGCCAGCACTTGTGCAGCTTCCGCCTCACAACAACCAAGGGGCTTTTCGACCAATACGTGGTAACCCTTTGCCATCAATTCCCTGGCTTGAGATGAGTGAAGGACGGAAGGGGTTGCAATGATTACAAGATCTGCTTCGACTCCGTCCATATCCGCTCTAACTTCATCGGCTAAAGTTGCGGCTTTTCTTGCAACTGATGAAGAGTCGACAACTGTAATTGTATGAACAAGTCCACAATCACGTAAATCTGAAAGGGTTCGGAGATGGTTTTGACCCCAGCGGCCGCAACCAAGTATTGCAA
>Ga0308019_10001563_pt1 | contig 13606 bp, 13 predicted proteins | sample Neamet284_FD_203135 | JGI IMG/M metagenome (GOLD analysis project Ga0308019, IMG submission 203135) | Marine microbial communities from water near the shore, Antarctic Ocean - #284 | ecosystem: Environmental > Aquatic > Marine > Unclassified | place: Southern Ocean | collected 2014-10-01 | reverse complement strand
AAACTCTATGTAGAATATCCAAAAGCTATTAAGAAATTAGAAGATCTAGATGCCGTACGAATTATTAATTCTGTATATGATAAGGTCAATGAGCGGAGCATAAACCTTATTTTCTTTAACCCTCAAAAATTAATGAATAAAGAAATATTTTTATTAAATGGGGATGAATACATTGAAATAGAGAATCCAAATATTTTAAATAAAAATAGTTATTCAACTCCCATTCCAAGTTATTGGGAATATGTAGATTTGATGGTTAATGATACATTGGTTCAAAAATGCCCTATTCTTTCGAATGAAGATGTTATTTATACCCTAACAGGTGATCTCCTTTCAAAAAAATCAAATGTATATAAGTTATTAACATTTGAAAAAGAACAAAGTTCTCTATGGTTAAATGAAATACAATGGAATCCTTCATTAAATAAAATAAGGATTGAGTTGGCATTTGAGCCTTTATTAAAAAATAGATATTCAATTACCCATGATTTAAAGACTCTTTGGGAATTCAAACCGGAAGATGGGTTTAATGAAAATTTTGCGGATTCTTCATTTTTTATTGATCTTACAGCACAGAATTCTACATTTATAAGTCTTAATTTGATTGAAGAAGACTCAATTAAGGTCTTAGAATATATAAATTTAGATAAAACATCTTTTTTAAAAGCGAGAAAAAATGATCATCTTTCTTGGTTCTTATCAAATACTGAAACCTTTGGAAAAACAAATAAAGCTAAAATAGAATATGACCCGAGCTGGGTCCCTGAACTTTTTGTTCTTTATCAAAACTACCCTAACCCTTTTAATGGGCAAACTAGAATAACATTTGACTTATTAAATGATGCCATTGTAAACCTGTATGTTACAGATGCGACAGGTCGAATTCATGATAAGTTATTAGAGAAAGAATTTATCACATCTGGATCATATCATTTTACATGGAATGGAGAAAGCAGGTCTACGGGTATTTATTTTATTACTCTGCAAGTCCAAGTTGATCAAATGCCTCCAGCAATAATTAGTCGTAAAATGATTTATTTAAAATAAACAGCCTTTTCTTTTCTTTTTTAAATCAGCTTCAGATATTTGTATTTTCTTTAGTCTAATGAATAATCAAAAAACATTAATTCTATTAATATTGGCTCTTTTTTTTGGCTCGGGCTGTTCTTCGCATCCACCAGTACTTCCTCAAACTCCTAAAAAAGGAGAAACTAATATGGGGTTCTCTTTCTCTGCTGAAAATATTATACCTGTAATATGGTGGAGATATGGAATTAATAAGTATACAGACATAGGTTACAGACTTGGTATCCCGCTTTCAGGTACAGGTATTGATTTTAATCGTATTTTGATGAAAAAAGATTATAGTTGGGATGTTCTTAATGTTGCTTATAATTTTTCACCAAATTCAAGTTTTGACTTTACATATTATAAGTTTAAAGGATACAAGCGAAACGGAGAATATTCGCCCTTTAATATAAAGTGGTTTGGAGTTCGCAGCATGATTATACCAAATGGACGATATAAAGAAAGACCCGATGGGGATAATCAGAGTATCCGCTTTGGCTTTTTAATCGGGCGTAGGTTGACTTCTAGGTGGGGATTTGAAACTGGATATTTTCATGATTTAAAAGCAGGGTTTGATCCCAAGAATAAAGAGTATCCTCACAAATACAAAAACTGGCCTACTCAATTCTCGAGAGGAGCGGGCTTGTCTATGCAAGTTTTTTTGTATATGGGACCAAAAAAAAATAAATAATTTTGTTTAATGGTTGAGCAATCATTTAGAGAACTAGTCTTTCAAAAAGAGCTTGATAACTCTAAGGAATTTATTTCAGGTGATTTAACAGGATTAAATCTTGTAACTCTTATAAATGATTTAATTTTTTTAAGTGCATCAGTATCTCCAATTTTAAATAAAAAAGTCCACCCTATATGTGTAATGAATTCAATCAAAAACTTAATTTCAGATGATAGAAAGTACCCCTCAAGAATACTATTGGAATTTGCAGTTGATTATCTATTTGACTTTGAATTTAGATTAGATGACAAATCTATTTTAGACTTTGCTGTAAGGGATGGGATTGGTCAGACTGTATTTATCGGTGATTTAGAAGATGCATGTCAATCAAATAATTGGACTGAAGCTAAATTGCTAATTGCAAAGCTATACTTAGTTTCAGATCGATCAAGAGCGGCAATGGATGTTTTAGTAGAAATAGCATTACAAGATGTAGAAAATAATGCTCTATTTTGTTTTCATTTACTTAGAGCATATCAGTTTCAGGAAGTAAAAGAAGATAATTGGGTTTACGTCAGATGTCTATTTGAATATCTTTCAGAAAAAAGATTACCGAGGCCTCATAATCTAAAAAATGTAGATATAAATAAGTTTAAATCTGAAATGATTTATAAAATAGAGCCGACTTTATTCTCAGCCATTATTAGGTTATGGGAAGGTGATTATGTTAGAGATAAGGGATATAAGAGGGAATTAAGTAGTTGGATAAAATTAAAAAATAATCAAAAATCTGAAAGTAGTAAAATTATTTCAAACAATAAAAATAATATTAGAAATTTTAAAAGTTATATAAATGTTGCAGAAAACCTGATTTTAAAAAATAAAGAGAAACACAATACTGCTTTAGATTTGGTAAATTTAGAATCTTTTAGATCATTAATGGATAAAAGTTTAGGCAAAAAAAATAACTTTTTTAATTCGAGAATAAATGAACTGTTAATTTGAATGAGAAATCATTCTTAAACTATAAAAAATATTATTTTTAATCTTTAAAAGATTTTATTTTTAGGAAGTTTTATTTGAACGAAAATCAAAGAAAAGAAATTTTATTTAATGCCGGTTTAAAATGTTTTAAATCAGGAGATTATTTTCAAGCACATGAGGAATGGGAAGACCTCTGGTCTGATTATTATTTAGAGGATCGAAAGTTTATTCAAGGCCTTATTCAATTATCGGTTAGCTTTGTTCACCTTCAAAATGAAAATTTAAAAGGTGCAAAAAGTTTGCTTAATAAATCCCAAGAAAAATTCAAAGGTTTTAAAAAAATGCATAGAAATATGAACATTGAAGAGTTAATCCGACAAATTAAACAAGTCTCTCATAATTATAATAGTATCGAACATATAAAAGAATTTAATTGGGAACTGGTCCCAACATTGGAGTAAGTATGCCTGAGGTTTTATTATTTATTAAAGATTTTGAATTAGGATCAAAGATCTCTTCAGTTTGTGTTGATCATGAAAAAAATGTAGAGTTTTCGGATGAGTCTACAGATCCTAAAAATTTTCCGACTAAAGCTCAATTAGCTGTAATTGATATGGATGTAAAAGTTTTTTCCTCTGTTGGACTTATATCAGAATTAAAACGGCACGGATTGAAAATTATAGGAATAATGAAAAAAATAAATAATCGTGAAAATTCCAAATTAAAATCAGCAGGATGCGATATTATTATTTCAAAATCTAGTATAGTTAAAAATATGCCTAGTCTAATTTCGGAGTTTTTATGATGTTATTAAAAAAAAAGAACTCAGATATTTTGGCTATCCCTTTTATCTTTATCATTGATAATTTTTTATGCAACTATTTCCAAAACATTTATTGAATAGTAACTTTATTCTTAAACCTTTTTAAAAAAGATAAATAATATGTCGAACCCAATTATAACAAAAAAATATCATTTCTGCTCTTCACATAAATATGGTAATGATTATTGGTCTAAAGAAAAAAACTGGGAAGTTTTCGATAAAGACTATAATAATCATGGACATAATTATGTTCTCGAAGTCTCGGTCACTGGTAAGATTAACCCAGAAACTGGGTGGCTAGTCGATTTACAAAAATTAAATAAAATAATAAAATCTAATATTATTGAAATTATCGATCATTCTCAGATTGAGGTTGATATTGAATGGTTTAAAAGCAAACAACCCTCTTCTGAAAATATTTTAGTCTGGGCTTGGGAGCAAATTATAAAAGATTTAGAAGGTACAAGTCTTTATAAATTACGATTAGTTGAAACACATTCAATACATACGGACTACTTCGGACCATGAATGAGACTAGAATATTTACCGGAGATTCACTAATAGAGAAAAGAAGAGAACAGGTCTTTATCTTATTAGCAGGAATTTTTTTAGGTTCCTTAGCAATGTTAAATATCTTAGGTATAAGTCGATTTTTATATTTAGCCTCTTGGACTGCAGGGGAGGGCTTAAGCTGGGGGTCTACAGGAGAAATAACATTTGCTGTCGCTGTGGGTGTCTTGCCATATCCAATAACCTTTTTATGTACTGACTTAATAAGTGAACTATATGGACGTAAAAGAGCAAACTTTGTTGTCTGGGTCGGAGTAATTTTGAATTTGTGGATAGTGTTTATCCTTTGGATAGGAGGTTTAATTCCGGGAACAGAATCCCCTGAATATATGCACATTCGTTCTTTAACCTTTGGAACTGTTTTGGCTTCGATGGTCGCATACTTAGCCGCTCAATTTAGTGATGTTCATATTTTCCATTTTCTAAAGTCTCTAACTAAAGGAAAACATCTCTGGCTTAGAAACAATGGCTCAACATTAATTAGTCAGCTTGTAGATACAACTGCAGTGATTTTCATAACACATTATTATGCAGGAGCACTACCAATTGATATTCAAAAACCTGTAATGGATCAACTTTTTATTTTTATAATAACAGGTTATGTCTTCAAAGTTCTTGTTGCTTTTTTAGATACAGGACCATTTTATCTATGTACATTTTATTTAAGTAGTTATCTTAAAATTGATTCAGTATTAACTAACAAAAAAGGCTAAATATTTTGAAAGAAAAAAATAAAATAGAAGGTGTCGTCTCAGTATTACTAGAAGAAATTGGTGAGAATCCTACTCGCGAAGGTTTAATTAAAACACCTTCACGAGTAGCAAAAGCATGGGAGTTTTTTTCCAAAGGATACACTCAAAACATTGAAGAACTTTTAAATAACGCGATATTCAACGAAGATGCAAAAGATATGGTTATTGTAAGAGATATTGAATTTTTTTCTATGTGCGAGCATCATTTACTACCTTTTTTTGGTAAGGCTCACGTTGGATATATTCCGAATGGTAAAGTTATTGGCCTTTCAAAAATTCCTAGAATTATAGATATGTATTCAAGGAGATTACAAGTTCAAGAAAGACTAACTCATCAAATTGCAGATGCAATTAAAAATGTGTTAGATCCTAAGGGAGTTGCTGTCGTCCTAGAGGGAAGGCACATGTGTATGCAAATGAGAGGAGTTGAAAAACAAAATAGCTTTGCTGCTACAAGCGCTATGTCTGGGCAATTTAAAAAATCTGCTGAAACAAGGTCTGAATTTTTAGCTATTATTAATAGATCTATCGATTAATGAAAAAATTTGATATCGCAATTTTAGGAGGAGGTCCTGGTGGGTATGTAGCGGCAATACGAGGTGCTCAACTTGGGAAAAAAGTTTGTATTATTGAGAAAGACAAATTAGGTGGAATCTGTCTAAATTGGGGTTGCATACCTACAAAGGCCTTACTCAAAAATGCTGAAGTACTTAATCAAATTAAATCTGCTGATATATATGGAATTAATATTAAAAGTTTTTCAATCGATTTTAAAAAAAATATTATGCGAAGCCGGGATGTTGCAAACCGCTTAAATAAAGGCATTGAGTTTCTAATGAAAAAAAATAAAATTTCACAATTAAGCGGTGTTGGGAAATTACTTTCAAGAAATGAGTTAAAAGTCACCAATAATCAAAATACTGAAATTATCGAAGCTGAAAACATTATTATTGCGACTGGAGCAAGGCCGAGGGCTTTTCCAGGAATGGAATTAGATGGTAAGAGAATTATCAGTTCAAAGAATGCAATGACCTTGGATAATGCTCCAAAAAATATGGTAATAATAGGTTCGGGAGCTATTGGATGTGAGTTTGCTTACTATTACAATACCTTTGGTACTAAAGTTCATATCCTAGAATTAGCGAATAGGGTCTTACCAATTGAGGACACTGATATTTCCAAAGAATTAGAAAAAAGCTTTATTAATAAAGGAATTAAAATTTCAACCTCCACAAAAGTTATAAAAGTAGAAAGCTCTGAAACCAAGGTTCAAATTTTCTTCGAAAAGGATAATATTCAAAGTTCAATAGAGAGTGATGTTGCATTATTGGCAATTGGAGTAACAGGTAATATTGAAGGGATTGGACTAAATAATATAGGTGTTGAAACAAGCCAAGGTAAGATTGATATTAATAAAAATACTCAAACAAATATACCGAATATTTATGCAATTGGAGACGTATCAGGACCTCCTTGGTTAGCACATAGAGCCTCAGCCCAAGCTCATATTGCAATAGGACATATTCTTGGTCAGAAAATAAAACCAATAGATTCTTCTAAAATCCCCAGTTGCACATATTGTCAACCTCAGGTTGCATCTATTGGCTTAACGGAACTTCAAGCAAAAGATGCTGGATATAATATAAAAATTGGTAGATCATCTTTTCAATCTAGTGGAAAAGCATTAGCCCTTGGTGACCCTGAAGGATTTGTAAAGCTTATTTTTGATAAGAAATACGGTGAGCTTATTGGTGCTCATATTATAGGAAATGAAGCTACTGAATTAATTGCAGAGCTTGGAATTGCAAAAGAACTAGAATCTACTATTGAAGATTTAGCTTTTAGTATACATGCTCACCCAACATTATCAGAGTCAATAATGGAAGCTGCGCTTGATGCATTAGGCTCTCCTATTCATCACTAATTCTATAAGTATGGATAACCTCTTAAATATGAAAATTATTGATTTAGGAACTAAATCATATAAGGTTGTTTGGGATTATCAAAAAGAAATGCAACAGAAAAGAATTAGTAATCAGATTGAAGACACTTTAATCTTTGTTGAACATTTACCCGTTTACACACTTGGAAAAAATGCGGATCAAAATCATTTATTACAAACTAGGAATAAGTCTGTAGAAGTTTTTAATATTGAAAGAGGTGGAGACGTTACTTTTCATGGTCCAGGGCAAATAGTTTGCTATCCAATAATTGATCTAGGGAATTATAAAAAAAGTGTCAGCTGGTATATGAGAGTATTGGAACAAATTATTATAGATTCTCTAAAACTTTTTGATTTAGTTGGTGAAAGAAAAAAAGGTTTAACCGGTGTATGGGTGGGAGAAAAGAAAATTGCTGCTCAAGGTGTAAAAATTAGCCGGTGGGTAACAATGCATGGATTTTCATTAAATGTGAATCCAGATTTATCATTTTATGATGGAATAATTCCATGTGGTATTTTCCATTATGATGTTACATCCTTAGAACAATTACTTAATGAGAGGCAAAATATGGATAATGTAAAAAAAATAATTGTAAATAGCTTTTATAATAATTTTTCAATTAATTAAAATATGGCTAAGCTAAACGGTTTCACAAAAAAAGAAATATTAGATGTTTATTTCAAAATGTCTTTGTCTAGGTTTTTAGATGAAAAAATGCTTATTCTACTCAAGCAAGGGAAGGGGTTTTTTCATATGGGTGCTTCAGGTCATGAAGCTGCACAGCTAGCCGCTTCTTTACTGATTAAACCAGGGAAAGATTGGTCATACCCATACTATCGAGATGGGGCTTTTTGTCTTGGAATAGGTATGACGGCGAGAGAACAATTATTAAGCTTTCTTTCTAAAGCTGATGACCCTAATTCAGGAGGAAGGCAAATGCCTATGCATTATGGGCATAAAAATCTTCGTATTGTTAGCCAATCTAGCCCAACCGGTTCTCAATTTTTACAAGCGTTAGGATCTTCTTTAGCTTCTCAATATGATGAATCAAATGATATTACTTATGTCTCCTCAGGAGAAGGAACAACAAGCCAAGGTGATTTTCATGAAGCTCTTAATTGGGCCAGCAATGCAAAAGCACCAATAATATTCCACATCCAAGATAATGAGTATGCAATCTCGACTCATAAATCAGAACAGAGTGCAGATTCCGTATATACTAGAGCTGCCGGATATAAAAATTTGACAAGGTATGATGTAGATGGTACAAACTTTTTTGAAACTCATTTAGCATTTAAACAAGCATCTGAACGAGCTCGGAAAGGTCATGGTCCATCTATCATTATATCAAATGTTGTTCGATTATTACCTCATTCAAGTTCTGATGACCAACGAAAATATAGAACAGAAGAAGATTTGACTCAAGATCAGAAACGAGATCCAATTTTAGTTTTAAAGCATGAATGCCTTGATAAAAAGTTTATTTCTAAAAAAGAATTTGAAAATATTGATTCAATTGTAAAAAATCAAATCATGCTCGATGTTAAATGGGCTGAAGAACAATCTTTTCCTGAAGAAAGTACAGCACTAGATCATATTTATAGTACGGACCCTCCAGTTTCAGAGACCCAAATTAGTCCGATTCAAGATAGTATAGTAATTGTTGACGCGATTAATCATGCTTTAAAAGAAGAAATGGCTAAGAATGATAAAATGATTATTTATGGACAAGATATTGCAGACCCGAAGGGTGGTGTTTTTACTGCGACTAAGGGTTTATCTGGTGAGTTTGGTTCGAAAAGGGTCTTTAACTCTCCTTTAGCTGAATCTTCTATTGTTGGTACAGCGATAGGACTCGCCGTAGCAGGATACAAACCTGTAATTGAAATTCAATTTGGCGACTATATCTGGACAGCAATGAATCAAATAAGAAATGAAGTCGTTACAATGAGGTATCGCTCAAATAATGCTTGGAATTGTCCAATCGTTTTGAGGACACCCGTTGGTGGATATATTCATGGAGGACTTTGCCATTCTCAATCAATAGATGGATACTTTATCCATATGCCAGGAATATATTTGGCTTACCCCTCCAATGCTGCTGATGCAAAAGGTCTTTTGAAAATGGCATGTAGAATGAATGATCCCGTTTTATTCATGGAACATAAAGGCTTATATAGGCAGGGGTACGCGGCAACAGTCGAACCAAATGAAGATTATATCATTCCATTTGGAAAAGGGCGTTTAGTTTCAATTGGTGATAATATTACAATTATAACTTGGGGAGCTATGGTTCAAAAATCAGTTGAAGCAGTTAAAAATTTAGCTATAGAAGACGGTCTTGTTGAGATAATTGATCTAAGAACCTTAAACCCTTTAGATCTAGACCTATTAAAAGAATCTATAGAGAAAACAGGAAAAGTACTTATTGTATATGAAGATAATCTGACAAATGGTCCAGGAGCTGAAATCTCGGCTATTATTGCTGAGGAGTGCTTTGAATTCTTGGATGCTCCCATTAAAAGAGTCGCCTCAAAAGATTCGCCAGTTCCATTTAATTGGTTTTTAGAAGAAAAAGTATTACCTCAAACAGAAGATATTGCTTTAGGTATTAAAGAATTAATGGAGTATTAAATGATTATTGATATTGTAATGCCAAAAATGGGTGAATCAATTACAGATGGAACTATTTTAGAATGGAGAAAGAAAGTTGGAGATGTAGTTGAACTAGATGAGATTTTATTAGAAATAGGGACGGATAAAGTTGATTCTGAAATTCCATCATCGGCTGCTGGGAAAGTGATAGAAATCTTAGCCAAACCCAATGATGTAATTGATGTTGGTAATGTAATTGCAAGGATAGACTCTAGTGATAATGTACCAGGTGATATAAAAAAGACTATAATTACTCCTTCTGAAAATTTTAATCAAGTACAAAAACAAAAGAGCGATCCATTGTTAGAAAAGACACCTCTAATCGAGGTCTCTGCTCAGAAAAAAACAGGATTTAATAAGAAGAGGTTTTATACACCGATCGTCTTGAAAATTGCAATGGAAGAAAGTGTTTCTTTTAAAGAGCTAGAGGAGATTGAAGGCTCTGGAAATAATGGCAGAGTAACGAAGAAAGATATTTTACTTTATCTTGAAAATAAAAAATCAGTTTTCACTCTACCCACAATTGAAGAACCTTTCATCGAGCTAGAAAAGTCCTTTTCTTCAAACTCATCGTATAATGAAGAAATGCCAAAAATGAGAAAATTAATTGCCACTCATATGAAGAAGAGTCTTGAAACTTCTGCACATGTTTATTTGATGACTGAAGTTGATATGACTAAAACTGTTAACTTTGTGAAAAAGAATGAGGAAACTTTCCTAACAAAAGAAAAATTTAAGCTGACTTATACCCCATTTATTGTTGATGCAGTTGTTCGAGCTTTGATGGAATTTCCTGATATGAATGCTTCATTATTTGACAGTCAAATTGAATATCATAAAAATATTAATATAGGACTTGCCGTCGCGGTAGAGAAAGGGCTCTTGGTACCTTCTATTCTAAGCTGTGAAGAGAAAAACTTTTTAGGGATTTGCCGATCCATAAATGATATGGCATCAAAAGCGAGGAATAATAAACTCTCTATGGATGAAATAGAGGGATCCACTTTTAGTATTACTAACTTTGGTGTATTTGGAATGTCTTTTGGAACTCCCATTATTAATCAGCCAAATGTTGGAATTCTAGGCGTTGGAGCAATTAAAAAACAACCTGTTGTTATTGAATCTAATGGTGTTGATGCAATTGCGATTAGAAGTATAATGATGCTTTCTTTAGGATTTGATCATCGTTTAATAGATGGAGCAGGAGGTTCTAACTTTTTAAATAAAGTTAGATTATATCTTGAAGAGTTTAATACGGATATTCTTGGTGGTTTTAATGCCCATTGATAATGTCTTAAAATTATATTCTGAAACTATTCGCTCTTCATTTTTACATTATGGATTCTGGGATAAACCTAATGATTTAAATTTAGAGTTATTAACATTAAATGATCTCAAGAATGCACAATTAAAATATGCTGAACATTTATGTTCATATATACCTTCGAATGTAGATTCCATTCTAGATGTTGGATGCGGAATTGGTGGTAACGCTGAATATTTAATAAAAAAAGGCTATGAGGTGGAAACACTTTCCCCTGATAACTATCAAAAAAATGTGATTAAAGAAAAATTTAATGGGGATTTAAAATTTCATCATACAAAATTCGAGAATTTTATTCCAACGCGAAAATATGATATGATTTTTGAGAGCGAAAGTGCATGTTATATTAAGATTGATGCTGGTTTTAAAAAAGCCAAAGAGATTTTGAATAAGAAAGGATACCTTTTAGCATCAGATTATTTTGTATACTATGAAGATGATTCCAAGAACCCTCACTTAAAATCATCTCATCGTATGGAAAAATACCTTTCAAGTGCTAAAGAAAATCAATTTGAATTAGTAAGAGAATATGATCAAACAGACAATACAATGCCAACGTTAGAATATGCCCGGTATTTTTTAGACAGGTTTGTTACTCCTTTAACGGATTATGGTCTTTATTCAGCAAAAAAAAAATACCCTACAATCACTAGCATTGTTAAAAAAATGCTAGGGTCAAAATGGGATAAAAAGAAAGAGCAATTAGGCTTAATTGATAGTGAGCAATTTCGAAAATATCGAAAATATATGATTTACTTATTTCAAAAGAAATAATGGAAGAGATTCTTAAAGTGAATTACAAACCTAAGATAAAGCTACAAATGACAGAGGGATACAAGTTTGTTAATGAAGTAGTTTCTTCTAATAAGCTTCATACAGTCTGTGAAGAAGCGCGCTGCCCAAATATATATGAATGTTGGGATAGAGGCACAGCAACTATTATGATTTTGGGTGATATATGCACACGAGCTTGTGGTTTTTGTTCTGTTAAAACAGGTAAGCCAGTATGGAAAGATTCCATTGAACCATTTAGAACAGCAATGGCTGTTAAAAAAATGGATTTAAAACATGTTGTTATTACTTCTGTTGATAGAGATGATTTAAAAGATGATTATGGTGCTAAAATATGGGCTGAAACAATCCAGCAGATTCATCAACATGTTCCTGGTTGTAATGTAGAGGTCCTTACTCCAGATTTCAAAGGTTATGAGCCTGCAATTAGAACAGTCTTTGACGCCAAACCTGAGATTTTTAGTCATAATGTAGAATGTGTTGAAAGAATAAGTAAAAAAATACGTAGTCAAGCAGTTTGGAAGAGAAGTCTAAGTGTACTTGAAATGTCTGTTAGGTCGAATTTAAGAACTAAAACAGGTATGATGGTTGGTCTTGGTGAGAGTTTTGATGAAGTTGTCGAAACAATGAACGAAGTTAGACAAATAGGAGTCGAAATATTTAATATTGGTCAATATTTACAACCTACAAAAAAACATTTAGCGGTAGAAAGATATGTTCATGCAGATGAATTTAATGAATATCGAAAAATAGGAGTTGATTTGGGTTTTGCAGTTATAAAATCTGGTTCTCTTGTAAGAAGCTCTTATCATGCAGACGAAGGTGTTGTCTGATTCTTGATACTCTGAAAAAAACAGTTATTCAGATTTATTTTTACTAGAAGTTTTTCGAGTATGTCAAAATTGCAGATCAGTAAGAATGGTTCCGACTATAAAGCATGCCACTCGGGTTGGTATAATGCTTGTAATTGTTATGTTACTATAAATTTTAAAGGATTTACACATGGCTGAAAAATTATCAGATAAAGAAATCGACAATTTCAATATAGAGGATACAGATAAATATCCTGTAATGCCTCTGAGAAATACAGTTCTTTTTCCGCAACAAGTTATTCCAATATATATTGGTCGCGAGAGAAGTTTAAAATTAATTAATGAGTTAGAAGCAAAAAAACGTTATATAGTTGTTGTAGCTCAAGAAGATGGGTCAATTGAAGATCCAAAACCCAAAGATTTATATTCGTATGGTACGTTAGCACAGGTCCTGAAAGTATTTGATATGCCAGACAATAGTAAGTCTGCAATAGTTCAAGGTATATCAAGAGTTAAAATTTTAGATTATACTCAAAAAGAACCATATTTTACAGCGGTAGTTCAGTCAATGGTAGATGAGGAAATTAAAGATAAAGTTGAAGTAGAAGCTCTTTCTAAAAATTTAAGACAAGCTTTTGAAGACCTTATGAAAATTGCTCCAAACCTTACTGAAGAGCATTCAGGTATGTTGAAAAATATTCAAAAACCAAATCGTTTAACCGATCGAGCAATATCTGTCATTACAATCTCAAACCAAGAAAAACAAGAAATCCTAGAAGAGCTAAATATTAAGCAAAGAATGGAGAAAGCATTAAACCTTATCTCACGTGAGATGCAGCGGATAAAATTAGGTGAGGAGATTCAAACTGAAGTCCATGATGAAATTTCAAAAACTCAAAGGGAATATTATTTGCGAGAGCAAATGAAAGCAATTAAAAAAGAATTAGGAGAGGATGAAGGCACAGTTGAGATTAAAGAATTAGAAGATAAAATTAAGGCTGCTAAAATACCAAAAGAATCTGAAAAAGTGGCAATGAAAGAGTTAGATCGGCTCTCTAGGATTCCGACACAATCACCTGAATATAATGTTTCCAGAACCTACATTGAATGGCTTGCAGATCTTCCTTGGAGTGACTCAACAAAAGATCGTATTGATTTAAAAGAAGCCTTAAAAATATTAAATGAGGATCATTATGGCCTCAATAAAGTA
>Ga0308019_10001560_pt1 | contig 13620 bp, 10 predicted proteins | sample Neamet284_FD_203135 | JGI IMG/M metagenome (GOLD analysis project Ga0308019, IMG submission 203135) | Marine microbial communities from water near the shore, Antarctic Ocean - #284 | ecosystem: Environmental > Aquatic > Marine > Unclassified | place: Southern Ocean | collected 2014-10-01 | reverse complement strand
AGTTTGCATTAAAGCATCTGCCAGCATAATGCCTTGGCCGTCAATGGCAGCTTGAACCCGCACATTGGCATCTTCAATCATATGGTGAGGGTTGGCAAGTGGCTGGTCTCGGCTCCAGAGTTGCCACAAGTCCAGATCTATTTCTTCACATAACAAAGGAATGCTGAGGTTTAGTGCTTGGCCAAGATTCTCGGGTGCATTTAGGCCATCTTCAGACAACTGGTACCGTTGCATTAAGCTCACATTGCTGCAGTAGCCAAATGGGTTTTAGGTTTGCCCAATCGTGAAGACGGCGAAATAGACCTTGACACTAATCTGGTGATTACCTAGACCAGAGCAGATTCTAGCCTGCGAGCTGAGGCTAGAGCTGCCGGCGAATTAGTCATTCAACGTGAGATCACCCCAGACCATATGAGCACCTACCAAGCCAACCAAATGTAAAAAAAGTATGTTACAAGGCCAAGGTATCAGGACTTGAAGGAAGCTGGGTGTTTATTCCCAAACGCTGAGCGCTTGAGCATTAAGGAATTAGCTGCAGAAATGCCCGATGCGGTTAACACTAACATTATTTTATGTGTCATCTGGTTGTCACATTCTGCTTCTAGAATAGCTCCTAAGTTGAACTGTATTCAAACCTTAGGAGTAAACTATGAAAGCCAAGAAATTTATAACTGCCATAACGTTAGTTGCTAGCACCCTTTCAGTTACCGCACTTGCATCTGACTTGCTAGATTCCAACCTACCAACTTATAAAAGAGTTAGCGGAGTATCAGGAAACTTATCCTCCGTGGGTTCTGACACCCTTGCCAACCTAATGACTCTTTGGGCGGAAGAGTTTAAGCGTAACTACCCTAATGTTAATATCCAGATTCAGGCCGCTGGTTCCTCTACTGCGCCTCCAGGATTAACTGAAGGCACCTCTAATTTGGGGCCTATGAGCCGCAAGATGAAGGATAACGAGCTACAGGCCTTTGAAGCTAAGTATGGTTATAAACCGACAGCTATTCCGGTTGCTATAGATGCTTTAGCTGTGTTTGTTAACAAAGATAACCCAGTTAAAGGGATGCAGATTGCCGATGTTGATGCTATTTTTTCTGCAACCCGAAAATGTGGTGGCGAAGCAGATATCGTAAAATGGAAACAGGTGGGTGTTATGGGTGCTCTAGGTAACCAAGACATTCAAATCTATGGACGCAATTCTGTATCTGGCACCTATGGTTACTTTAAGAAAAAAGCACTTTGCAAAGGGGACTACAAAAGTTCTGTGAACGAACAGCCAGGTTCGGCCTCAGTCGTTCAGTCAGTGGCAACATCATTAAATGGTATAGGCTACTCTGGTATAGGCTATAAAACCTCATCTGTTCGTGCCATCCCTATATCTAAGAAGGGCCCTGATTATGTTGCAGCGACTCCTGCTAACGCAGTGAATGGCACTTACCCACTATCTCGCTTTCTATACGTATACGTTAATAAAGCACCTAACTATGGCCTATCTCCACTAGAACGTGAGTTTGTTAAGCTTGTCATGTCCAAGGCTGGCCAAGAGGTTGTGGTGAAAGATGGTTATATTCCACTACCCCTTAAGGTGGTAGAAAAGTACCTTAATGAGCTTGGGCTAAACTAACCTCAACGTTAGATTGTTGTATTAGTCAGTGCCACAAGGGCCTGGTCGTCAAAGAGCAGGCCCTTTTTAATGCCTGTTAAAAAAATAGATTTACGCTAATACGACAAGCTTGTCATATTGCTGTCATATAGGCCCATTAGACTAGCCAGCATGAACGAAAAGACATCTATAATTGCTCCAAAACTAGACTTTAACACCCCAGCCTTACGACGATACCGTAAACTAAGGGCTATGAAAGACCGCCTTACGACTATGCTTGTTGGCATAGGGGGTATGAGCGTGATCGTGGCTATTCTGCTCATTTTTGTGTACCTGACTTATGAAGTAGTCCCCTTATTTAAGGGGGCTAGCATTAGCCCATGGAACGAGCAGTACAGCACCTATAGCGTGGGCCCAAACCAACCTAGCCTGCATTTAGGTGTTGAAGAGCAAAATGAGGTGGGCTTTAAACTATCTCGTGACGCTAGTGTGTATTTTTTTGCCACTGAAGACGGGCGTATAAAGGCTACGGATAAACTAGCCTTTAGTGAGCCGCGCACAATTAGTGCGTTTGCGCTAGATAGCAATGTTAGTCGATTATTTGTGGTAGCCAGCAAGCAGGGCAAAATTCTAGTGGCAAAGCCAGACTACGACATCACATATCCTAATGATGAACGCCTAATCACCCCAAGTTTGCTTTATCCCTATGGCAAAAAAACCATTGATCTGCCTGCAGGCTTTGATGAACCCATGGTGTTGGCAATTAGGGATGCAGAAGAGGCTCTCATCATTGTGGCAGCAAATGCTAATCGCCAACTGTCATTGATTAAACTAAGCAAAGAGCAAAACTTTATTACTGAAACTCTGGAAGTGAGCGAAAAAGTATATGAGTTACCTGCTTTGAGCTCTATGCCATTTAAGCTACTACTTTCCCCAGATCAACGCTGGTTAATGGCCATTGATCAAGATGCTAACCTAACGATTTTGGATCTGCGTAACCTAGAAAAACCACGTTTACATGCGGTGCATAAACTGTCTAATTATGCGTTAAGTGATGCTCAGTTACTGCTAGGTGGGTCAACCCTAACTGTGGCTGATGTAAGTGGCGCCATTAGCCAATGGTTTATGGTGCGAGATCAAGAAAACCAATGGACTTTGAGGCATATACGCGATTTGGCACAACAAGAAGGTGCTCAGATATTGGCTATGGAACACCGGCGCCGCAGTTTTACTTCAGCAGATATCAATGGAAATATTACTTTGTTTAGTGCCTCTGCGGGAGTTCAGGTACATAGTGAAAAGCTCACGCAAGAGCCTATTCATTTCATGGCTATGTCGCCTCGAGCGAATGCCATGTTGGTAGAGGATGACGCAGGGCAGTTGAGTTTTTGGAAAGTAGAAAACAAGCATCCAGATACATCTTGGAAAGCGTTGTGGCACAAAATTTGGTACGAAGGTTATGAAAACCCTAAGTACATTTGGCAATCCTCAGCAGCATCTAACGACTTTGAGCCAAAATACAGTCTTATGCCATTGGCTTTTGGCACCTTAAAATCGGCTTTTTACGCCATGTTAATGGCAACACCTTTGGCGATTTGTGGTGCGATCTATACGGCTTATTTTATGGCTCCTGCAATGCGTCGTAAGGTGAAACCATTAATTGAGTTGATGGAAGCATTACCCACAGTTATTTTGGGTTTTTTGGCTGGCCTGTGGTTAGCCCCTTTTGTAGAAACGAATTTAGCGAGTGTGTTTACCTTACTAGTAGTGGTGCCTTTGGGCACCTTAGTTTTTGCGTACCTTTGGGCGCAGGTGCCTAAAGAAGCTTGGTGCCAGCTCCCTGAAGGTTGGGATGTGTTGCTTATTATTCCCATAGTGCTTGGCTTGGCTTGGCTGTCTATGCCTATTAGTGATGGCCTAGAGGCGAGTTTTTTTGGCGGTAATATGCGCCAATGGGTGAGCGAAGATTTAGGGATTAATTACGATCAACGCAACGCTCTGGTGGTAGGTATTGCTATGGGATTTGCTGTCATTCCTACTATTTTTTCTATTACTGAAGATGCCATTTTTAGTGTGCCAAAACATCTAAGCCAAGGAAGCTTGGCCCTTGGAGCCACACCTTGGCAGACGCTCACTCGCGTAGTGATACCCACAGCAAGTCCGGGTATCTTTTCAGCAGTAATGATTGGTATGGGGCGTGCAGTAGGAGAAACCATGATCGTTTTAATGGCCACAGGTAACACCCCTATTATGGACATGAATATTTTTGAGGGTATGCGTACCTTAGCGGCTAACATTGCGGTTGAAATGCCAGAATCAGAAGTGGGTGGGTCTCACTTTAGAATATTATTTTTAGCTGCTTTAGTTTTGTTTGCCTTTACCTTTATTGTTAATACGTTAGCCGAAGTTGTGCGCCAACGGTTGCGACAAAAGTACGGTTCACTGTAAGAGTTACAAATAATGAGAATTGGTATAAAACAATGGTTCGCTAGCGGTTTGCCTTGGATTTGGCTTAACGGCGCAGCCGTATCTATTAATGTCATCATGGTAGTGGGTGTGCTGGCCCTAATTGCCGTGCGTGGCTTAGGACATTTTTGGCCTGCACCAATATTACAGGCGCACGTGCAGGGGCAGCAGCAAATCACTAGTTTAATTGGCAGTATTGTTGATGACGAACTGGTTAGCGCGGAACAGCTGCGTGGCTCAGGTGTTGTGCTTCCAGCAAGCCAGGAAAGTGCTAAACGCTTGCTCATAAAAACAGGTAATAGAGATGTTACCAGAGCGGACTTTGTTTGGGTGCTAGAACAAAGCTTACGCCAGATCACCTACCCACAAGAGCTAATGGCTCTTGAGCGGCGCGAATGGGGTAACTTTTATGGTCGACTAGTGGCTATAAAACAGGCTGGAACAGTGGTCGCCAACCAAGGCAAGCAAGCCGATCAGGAAATGTGGCAGCTGATGCAAGAGCGTGTGGAGCGTAGCTTAAATATTTATGACGACATTCAAACGATTGAAAAAGGAGCCATAGGAGAAATTAACCATGGCATGGAGCGCTTGCGGCTAAAACATCGTAGCCTTGAATTAGAAAACCAATTAACACCTTTACTGCAAGCGGAACTTGAGGCAGAGCGCAGGCAGTTAGATAGACGATATACAGGCTTACAGCAACAACTGATAGACCTCTATGCAGCGTTTGAGCGAGATAGCATGATTGCAGAAACTATGTCTGGCACACAAATAGAAATTAACCTATCAAAAGTAGTGCGTGCATACCGCCCAAACGCCATGACTAGCATGGCAAAAGTTAACTTTTATATGTCAAAAATATGGGAATTTGTAAGCACAGAACCACGCGAAGCCAATACCGAAGGGGGTGTTTTTCCAGCTATTTTCGGCACTGTACTCATGGTGTTGTTGATGTCAGTTATGGTGACACCGATTGGTGTAGTGGCAGCAGTGTATTTACGTGAGTATGCCAAGCAAGGCCTAGTTACACGAATTATTCGCATAGCAGTTAACAACCTGGCAGGCGTACCTTCTATTGTTTATGGGGTATTTGGCTTGGGTTTCTTTATCTATTTCTTGGGTGGCAATATAGATGAATTATTTTTTGCTGCTGCAGCCCCGGCGCCTACTTTTGGTACCCCAGGTTTGCTTTGGGCATCGCTAACCTTGGCCTTATTGACCGTCCCTGTAGTTATTGTTGCTACAGAAGAGGGCTTGTCGCGTATTCCACGTGCGGTGCGTGAAGGTAGCTTAGCTTTAGGTGCCACCAAGTCTGAAACTCTATGGCGAGTAGTGTTGCCAATGGCGAGTCCGGCAATAATGACAGGTGTTATTTTGGCTGTGGCACGTGCCGCGGGTGAGGTTGCGCCTTTGATGCTTGTAGGTGTTGTTAAATTAGCCCCTTCTTTGCCGTTAGACGGCAACTACCCCTACTTGCACTTGGACCAAAAGTTTATGCACCTTGGGTTTCACATTTATGACGTGGGTTTTCAAAGTCCAAATGTAGAAGCAGCGAGACCCTTGGTCTATGCAACTGCCTTTTTGCTGGTGTTGGTTATTGCCCTATTAAACTTGTCTGCAGTAGCTATTCGTAACCGTTTACGAGAAAAATATAAGGCTTTGGAGAGTTAATTAATGAGAGTAAATATGATGCATGCTGAGCACAAGACCAACTTTAGTTTAGCCATTAATGCCCCTCAGGGATTACGCATGGAGCAAGAGCGCATTGCTGTAGAGGTGGATGGGTTGAACTTGTATTATGGTGGTAAGAGGGCTTTAAATAGTGTCAATATGCAGATCCCTCGTAATCGAGTGACTGCCTTTATTGGCCCCAGTGGCTGTGGGAAATCAACTTTGCTGCGGTGCTTTAATCGTATGAATGACTTAGTGGATTCATGCAGCATTGATGGTCAAATCACCCTTGATAAAAAAAATATATACGCAAAGGGTGTCGATGTAGCCGAGCTTCGACGAAGGGTAGGCATGGTGTTTCAAAAACCTAACCCATTCCCCAAGAGTATTTTTGAAAATGTGGCTTACGGCCTGCGTATTCAAGGCATTAAAAAGAAGCGATTAATATGCGAAACTGTGGAGTGGGCGCTTAAATCAGCCGCCCTATGGGATGAAGTTAAAGACCGTCTTCACGAAAGCGCCTTGGGCATGTCTGGTGGCCAGCAACAAAGGCTGGTCATCGCTCGGACCATCGCTGTGAAGCCAGAAATCCTATTACTAGACGAGCCTGCGTCGTCCTTAGACCCTATTTCAACGTTAAAAATTGAAGAGCTAATACATGAGCTAAAGAAGAATTTCACGATCGTTATAGTGACTCATAATATGCAACAGGCAGCCCGCGTTTCAGACTATACCGCTTTTATGTATATGGGCGACTTGATCGAATTTGGCACCACTGACCAATTGTTTACTAACCCAGTGCAAAAGCAAACAGAAGATTATATTACTGGCCGCTACGGTTAGGGCTGTTAAGGAATTTAACATGAATATTACTAATAAAGATGGACATGCTGGCCATATATCGCAGCAGTTTAATACTGAATTGGATGAAATTCTTACGCATTTAATGACGATGGGTGGGCTCATAGAGCAACAGCTAAAAGATGCCATAGAGGGTCTAAAAGTGGGTGACACAGAACTGCTACAAAGCGCTATTAAAGCAGATGACAAAATTAACATTATGGAAATGCATTTGGATGAGCAGTGCACGCATATTATTGCTCGGCGCCAGCCCGCAGCCAGCGATTTACGTTTGGTAATAGCCATCAGTAAAGCTGTAGCAGATTTAGAGCGCATGGGTGATGAAATTTGTCGAATTGCCAATAGTTCCAAGAAGTTAACTCAAGGATTTCCAGGCGAAGGCTATGCGCAGGTTAGACATATCAGTGATTTGGTTGCTACCATGGTGAGCGATGCACTGACTGCCTTTGCTCGTTATGATGCAGACTTAGCTTACCAAGTGGCTAAACGTGATGACGCTGTTGATCAAGAATACAAGTTTGCTATGCGCGCCTTAGTGACGCATATGATGGAAGAGCCACAAACCATTAAACAAAGCATGCACATTATTTGGATTTTGCGCAGCCTGGAGCGAGTAGGTGATCATGCGCAAAATGTAGCCCAGCACCTAATTTATCTGGTAAAAGGTATTAATGTGAGTCACAGTTCGGTGGCCCAAATGCACGCCACTCTTGATATGAATAAGCATGAATAATTTAGTAACTCAATGACTTGTAATTATTTGACACATTAACCTTTCCTTAGTGAATCACAGAAGACGCTCATGGCTCAAAAAAAAATACTAATTGTTGAAGATGAAGAAGATATCCGCGAGATACTGCGGTTGGTATTAGAGAAAGCTGGTTTCATATGCATTGAAGCTGAAAACATAAAACATGCGTACGTTAAAATTATCGATCTAAAGCCGGATTTAGTCTTATTAGATTGGATGTTACCCATGGGCAGTGGCATTGAGCTTGCTCGGCGTTTAAAGCGTGATGAATTAACTGCTAAGTTACCCATTATTATGCTCACAGCACGCGAAGAAGAAGCAGATAAAGTGCTTGGCTTAGATTCAGGGGCTGACGATTTTATTACTAAGCCGTTTTCTCCACGTGAGCTAGTAGCGAGGGTTAAATCAGTGATGCGTCGCACAGGTGTGGAGGTAGAGCACAACCAATTGCAAGTGGAAGATTTAAGCCTAGATACTGCTTCACAACGGGTCATGATTAAACAACAGCCCATCACTATTGGCCCAGCAGAAACACGCTTATTAACTTTTTTTATGAACCACCCAGAGCGGGTGTATAGCAGAGGCCAGTTACTGGATAATGTTTGGGGCAGAAATGTATACATAGACGAACGCACTGTAGACGTACATATTCGCCGATTACGCAATGCTTTAGGCAAACAGCATGCCCTATTTGTACAAACTGTACGGGGTTCTGGCTATCGTTTTTCTGCAAAAATTAATGAACAAGGCTAGTGTGAGTTGGGTTTACATTGCCATCGCTTTAAGTGCTATTTTGGCAGCAATCTTATGGTCAACGGGTTGGGCTGTTGCGGCTGGTCTGTGTGCTATTTGGTTTTACCAAACCCATAAACTAAAGCAACTCACTGGGTGGCTAAATAGTAATGACAAGCAAGCAGAGCTGCCTGATGCCCAGGGAGTTTGGGGGAGGGTATTTGACCAAATTACTGAGTTACAGATTAAACACTTTAAATCTGAGCAAGAATTAACCACAGCCATTTTGCGCATACAAAAAACGGCTAACGCACTGGGCGAGGGAGTGGTAACAGTTGATGCCAGTGGTGCACTAGAATGGTGGAATATTGCAGCACGAAAAATGCTAGGCCTAAAAAACAAACAGGACCGTGGTGCGCCTTTGCTGCATTTCTTGCGCAAGCCAGAATTTTTTAGCTATTACCAAAAAGCGGATTTTACTCACCCGGTGTGTGTTCAATCACCAGTACAGGCTGAGCAAACATTAGAGATAGCCGTGACTGAATTTGCTAAGGGTGATCGCCTTTTGATCATACGGGATATTACTGATAGCCAAAAACTTGAACGTATGCGGCAAGATTTTATTGGTAATGTGTCCCATGAGCTGCGCACGCCTTTAACTGTCATTCACGGTTACTTGGAAACCTTCCAGCTGCACCACCCAGAATTAGATGCCCCTATACAAAAGGCACATATGCGTATGTTAGCGCAAACCCAGCGCATGACTAATTTGGTGCAAGACCTGTTGCTTCTGTCCCGTTTGGAAGGCCGTAACAGTCAGCCTGAGGTGGTCCATAACGATATGGCAGTAATGCTCAAGCAGGCTTGTGAAGAAGCTCAAGTATCGGCTGCAAAACTAAACAAGCAACTCACTATAAATCGACACCTGAAAAGTCGCAACCGTGTGATGGGAGCCAAGGAAGAGATATACAGTGTGTTGATCAACTTAGTGTTAAATGCTGTTAAATATACCCAAAATGGAGGCAATATAGATATTACTTGGCACGACACTGACAACGGGCTGTGTTTGACAGTACTCGATGATGGTATTGGTATCGGCCAGGAGCACTTATCGCGATTAACAGAGCGTTTTTATCGTGTTGACCTTAGCCGTGCTTCGGCAAGTGGTGGAACGGGCTTGGGTTTAGCCATTGCGAAGCGCATTATGTTGCGTCATAAAGGGAGCTTAAATATTACCTCACAAGAAGGCCTGGGAAGTTGTTTTACCTGTATATTCCCTAGTCAAGGTAAGGGGTTGCATTAACCCACTTATTGATCATCTTAACTATAGGAGCGGGTGCCAGCCTATGGGAACATTAATCAGTCAATAGTTAATAACCACTCATGCGAAGCCTAATAAGCCGATCACCCTTTCCACCGGCAAACAGTGACAGATAAACTACGGCTTTTTTAGACCCTATAACCTTGTCAGTTCCGCGACAAGCATGTATCTTAATCTCCTATATTAACCTAGCAGCAGGGCTGTTTTTTTACATGAATACTCTTTCTACCTATACCCTTCCGTCTGAGGCATCGAGTCGCTTTAAAGCGGGATCTATTGGCGAAAAAAATCAACAAAAAGTACTTGAAGCTGCGTTAACAGTTTTTTCACGCAAAGGGTTTTCAGGTGCTCGAATTGATGAGATTGCAAAAGAAGCAGGCATGTCAAAAACTAACATGCTGTATTACTTCAAAACAAAGAAAGAGTTGTATCAAGTTGTTATTGTTAGAGTTTTAAGGCGTTGGTTGGGTTCGCTTGGCGATTTACATAGCCAGGACCAACCCATTGATGTAATTACTGAATATATTACAAACAAGATGCAGCTGTCACAACAATACCCAGAGGCATCACGCCTCATTGCTATGGAAATTATGGCAGGCGCTCCAGTCATCGGAAACTTCTTGCAGACTGAGTTACATACTTGGGTTAAGCAAAAAGGCCATGTTTTTTTACAGTGGCAACGTGAAGGGCTTATGGCCCAGATAGACCCAGCGCATGTTTTTTTTATGATTTGGGCTTTGACACAGACCTATGCCGACTTTGAGTCACAAATTTCTGCTGTGGTTAAACCTACCGACTACGATAGCGAAATATATCCCCCAGCAACCCATTATGCCATTGAAGTTCTTGTGCGTGGGCTCAACCTAAAATCTCGCTTATAGCCAACCTAATAATGGGAGTTTATGCCCTCTAATGCTTCACTAAAGCTAAGGCTAAAATAATGGCTTGGCTGGATCCACAAGCGCAGGACGGCCTGGCAATTGAAGCTTGGTATGGCTAGCAGGAGTTTGAGCAACCAACTTTCCTTGACGAAAAACCATCAAACGTGTGGCTTTTAAACGGATGGCTTCAATTGGATCATTGGCCTGTAACAGCACCATATTGGCCTGTCCACCTTCAACAATACCATAGCCCTGTAATCCCATAATGGCTGCAGAGTTATAACTAACAGCGTCAAAACACCATGCCATGTCGGTTCGGCTAGATAGCTGGCCTACATGCAATCCCATACTTGCGACATCCAGCATGTCTGCTCTACCCATGGAATACCAAGGGTCCATCATACAGTCAGAACCAAAACCAACATTAACACCAGCCGCTTTAAGCTCTGGCACACGTGTTTGACCACGGCGTTTGGGGTAGCTGTCGTGGCGACCTTGCAACATGATGTTAACCAGCGGATTGGGGATAACATGTAATTCGGCTTCGGCTAATAATGGCAGCAGCTTGGAAACATAATAGTTGTCCATAGAGTGCATTGACGTAAGATGAGAGCCAGCTACCCGCCCTTGTAAACCCAAACGGAGGGTTTCACTAGCTAGGGTTTCTATATGGCGGCTGTTTGGGTCGTCTGACTCATCACAGTGCATATCTACCCGCAACCCACGTTCAGCTGCCAGCTCACATAGGATCTTTATGGATGATGTGCCCTCTTGGGCAGTGCGTTCAAAATGAGGGATTCCACCGACAACATCTATGCCCAAGTCTAGTGCTCGAATAAGATTTTTATGGGCATTCTTATCACGTAACAAACCATCTTGTGGAAAAGCAACTAGTTGAAGATCTAAATAAGGGGCGACTAAGCGACGTACTTCAAGCATCGCTGTAACACTTTTCAATTCGTTATCACACACATCTACATGGCTGCGAATAGCACCAATGCCCATTGCTACGGCAAGGTCGCAATAGTGTATGGCGCGGTTAATAATGTCATCCACACTTTGTTTTGGTTTTAACTCCCCCCACAAGGCAATACCCTCTAGCAGTGTGCCCGAAATGTTCATGCGCGGTTGCCCTAGGGATAAGGTTGAATCCATATGGAAATGAGGGTCAACAAACGGTGGGCTTAAAAGCTGATCTTTGGCATCGACCACCAGGGTGGCGGGGGCTTCAATGTTAGGCTTAACAGCAACTATGATACCGTTGGAGCAAGCCACATCAATATTGCGGCGCCCATCTTGTAAACATGCATTTTTAATAACAAGGTCAAAATTCATTAGCGTTGTCCTTTGAACCACGGTGTTAGAAGAGCGCGGGGATATTCTGCACGGCGAGCAACGATCACCAAGGCAAGTATCGAAAGTATATAAGGTGCCATTAAGAAGACTTGTGAGGGCACAAATGCTCCTACCTCAGTTTGTAAGCGTACTTGAAATGCATCAAAAGCGCCAAACAAGAGAGCCCCTAATAGGGCCTTCCCTGGACGCCAACTGGCAAATATAACAAGGGCTATACAGATCCAACCACGGCCGTTGACCATGCCGAAGAAAAAAGCATCAAAAGCTGACATGGTAAGGAAGGCCCCACCTAGAGCCATGCATGCAGAACCCGCTACAATGGCCCCCATGCGCAGGCCATAGACGGACAACCCCTGTGCATCAACGGCGTTGGGGTTGTCGCCTACGGCACGTAAAGCTTGGCCTAAGGGTGTGCGGTTGTATACCCACCACACCAAAGCCACCAAAAATAGGGCTAACCAAGTCATTGCTGTTTGTTGAAATAATACCGGCCCTAAAAAAGGCATATCTGAGAGTATTGGAATATCAAGGGGTTGAAATGGTTCAATACGGGGTGGGCTACTCACCTGGGGTAGGGCAGTACGGTAGGTAAAATAACTCACCGAAGTAGCAAACATAGTAATGCCTAAACCGGACACGTGCTGTGACAGCCCTAATGGCACGGTTAAAATGGCGTGAATGAGGCCAAAAAAAGCACCCGTTAAAGCGGCGCAAAGTAACCCAGTCCAAAGCCCCGCGCCCAGCCAAACAGCCATCCATCCCGCCATAGCGCCGGCAGCAAAAATGCCTTCAATGCCTAAGTTTAAAACGCCTGATTTTTCACAAATGAGAGCGCCTAAAACGCCAAAAATTAATGGTGTTGCGATACGCAAAGCAGCGGCCCAAAAATTCTCACTGAGCAAGATTTCTAATATTTCCATTACGCAGCTCCAGTGTCTGTGGCGGATGTTTTTTTATTTGAAGGCGTCATCTTAATTGTGAAACGGGCAATAAAACCACCAATTAATACACAGATTAGTGACATGGACACCACCAAGTCAGCTAAATAGCTAGACACTCCCATGGCACGACTCATGGTATCGGCTCCCACAAATACTGAGGCTATAAATAGCGCAGCAATCACCACACCCAGAGGAGACAATCCAGCAAGCATGGCTACAACAATGCCAGTGTAGCCATACCCAGGAGATAAATCGGTGGTTAGGTAACCGCGCAAGCCTGCTACTTCACTCACGCCAGCTAACCCTGCTAGCGCACCAGAAATAAGCGCTGCACTCATCAAAGTCCGTTTTACGCCAATGCCGGCGTGCAAAGCCGCGGCGGCATTTTCACCAACTGCTCTAAGTTTCAGCCCCCAAACGCTTTTAGATAACATTATGTGGGCTATTACAGCGGCCACAAGAGCAATGACTAAGCCATAGTGCAGGCGCATACGCGGCAGTATCTGGGGCAACAAAGCATTGTCTACTACTGGGCTAGACTGTGGCCACCCCATACCCATAGGGTCTTTTAGAGGGCCCTCGAGCATCATTTGGATAAATATTAAGATAATAAAGTTAAGTAATAGTGTGGTAACGACCTCATCTGCACCAAAACGGGTTTTTAAATAAGCTGGGCCAGCCATGCCAAGCGCTCCAGCCAAAGCACCGGCAATTAGAATCATAGGAATTAAAAGCATGGGAGGGCCATCAACCCAGCCCGTTCCTACAACTACAGCGGCCATGGCGCCTAAGTAAAGCTGCCCCTCAGCACCGATATTCCAAAGTTTAGCCCGGAATGCTAACGTGGCAGCTAAACCAGTAAATATAAGAGGGGTTGCGCGGGTAAGCATTTCTGTAAAGGCGAACATTGAGCCAAAGATACCTTTAGCCATTGCTTGGTAAGCCTCGATTATATTGGCACCTGCAAAGGTTAAAGGTATGGCTGCAAGCAACAACGCAAGTAGCGCAGAGGCAACTGGAACGCCAATGGTTAAGCG
>Ga0308019_10001559_pt1 | contig 13626 bp, 13 predicted proteins | sample Neamet284_FD_203135 | JGI IMG/M metagenome (GOLD analysis project Ga0308019, IMG submission 203135) | Marine microbial communities from water near the shore, Antarctic Ocean - #284 | ecosystem: Environmental > Aquatic > Marine > Unclassified | place: Southern Ocean | collected 2014-10-01 | reverse complement strand
TAAATTATAAATTAAAAATAGAAATGTCAGATAATTGGAATAAAATAAAAAATAGCATTATACAATTAAAAGATCTATCAATTTTAAGCTCGGCCAGCCTTATAACAAATTTTGTCGGTGGGTTATTTTGGATGTATATGGCTTCATTAATGGGTCCAGAAGAATATGGTGAAGTAAGTTATTTAATTGGTATTTCAATAATTGTGGCATCCATATCTCTTTTTGGTGCATCAAATTCAATGGTTGTATTTGTTGCAAAAGGTGAAAAAGTTAGATCATTATTTTTTGTAATTACATTTACTATTAGCATAATAGGTTCCATAATTTTATTTTTAATGTTTGAAAATTTTGGAATGAGTATTTATGCTATAGGACTTGTTATTTTTACATTAGTTATAACAGATCTTCTTGGGAAAAAATCATATGCGAATTATGCAAAATATTTGATTTTTCAAAGAATTTTAATGGTTGGTATTACAATTCCATTATATTTTATTTTTGGAGTAGTTGGTGTAATTATTGGAATAGGACTATCATTTTTTCCATTTATTTTTATAATTTTTAGAGATTTTCGCGAACCAGTTAATTATTCATTTTTTAAATTAAAATTTAAAATTATAATTAGCATATATTTGATGGATCTTAGTACCTTAATGCGAGGTTATTTAGATAAATTAATTATTGCCCCAATGTTAGGATTTGTATTATTAGGAAATTATCAATTAGGTATGCAGTTTTTAGTAATTTTAAACATAATACCAATGGCAATTTATCAATATGTTCTTACACATGATTCAAGTGGATTATCTACTGTAAAAATAAAAATTTTAGCAATTATAATTTCAGGGATTTTAGCAGTAGTTGGTGCAATAGCAGCACCATTTGTAGTTCCAATGTTATTTCCAGAATTTACTGAATCAGTATTAATTGTTCAAATTCTTAGTTTCTCAATTATTCCATCAACAATATGTATGATGTATATTTCACAATTTCTTGCAACGGAAAAACCAAAGTTTATGTTAATTGGTTCAATGATTTTTGTCATAGTCCAAATATTAGGAATATTTATTTTAAAAGATGTATATGGAATTTATGGCGTAGCTTATGCAATGATTTTAGCATATTTGTTTGAACTCATGTATTTTGTATATGTTGCAAAATTTATTTCAAAAAACTAGTATAATTAAAAATCTACTCAGAAGATTTAGAAATTAATAATTTACCAATAGATTTAGATGCGCTACCCATGTTTTTTAAATTGCTATTTACATATTTGGTACCTTTTTGAATAAGTTCATCTCTAAAATTAGAATCAAAAAGAATACGATTAAGAGATTTTTCAAAATCATCCAAAGAATTAACGGCTAAAGTTGCTCCGCTTGTAATAATAGAATCATTTTCATACCAAGATGAATCAGTCATAAAGGTAATTGTAGGTTTTTTTAAAATCATGGCTTCCAATAGTGATGTAGAATGATCCATACAAATTACAACTTCAGAATCTGCCAATAAATTTGAAAGTTCCTGAGTTCTATAAATTGGAATATTTGGATTAATATTATTTAAAATAGATTTAATAGAATATTGAATTTCCATGGAGGGATGTAATTTGATCATTAATTGTTTATCTACAATAGAATCAACAATTTTACATATTTTAAAAAAAATTTCTTTGTGAATATCTAAACAGGTAGAATCATACCCATTTACACTCCAAAGATTATTCAAAAATGTAGAAAGTAATAAAATTTTATTAGATTTATTTTTTGTTTGTAATTGAAATAAGTCATCATACCTGGAACTTCCAACAACAGTTGTATTATTTTCATTTAATCCTAATTGAAATAGATATTTTTGATAATTTTCACTCCACAGTAAATGTTTCAAATGAGATGAACCATAATTAATAGGAAAACTTCGTTCTTCCATCGAACCAAAAGGATCCACTCCATGCTGTAATCTGAAACATGGAATATCCATTTTTTCTGCAGTATGGAATACAATTTTATTTTCTAAAGCATTTTGATAGAGTGCGACAATAGAATCAACATTAGAGTTAATAAAAAAAGATTTAACTAATTCTAATAATTCAAGAGATTTATCAAATCTAGACATACAAAACGAAATAAACTCATTTTTAATAATTTCCCAAAATGAATGACCCTCAAAAATAAAAAAATTATTAAAATTATCATTAGAAAAAATTTGATTAGTTTTACTTTGAATAATTTTTTTATTCTTAGAAATCATAGATGAAGTCTGCTTGTTTTCAAAATCATGCCATCCAAATATCTTAGAATTAGTTTTTTTAAGAATATCTATTTGAGATTTTTTCCAGGATACAGTTACCATTTCATTTGAAAAAAGAATTTGTTTATTATTTTCATTTAAAAAATTTAAAATATGTCTATATGGAATAGGATTTAAATCAAGGAATAAAATAAAAGGATTTTTTTGGTGATTTTTTAAATCTAATTTTAAATTAAAAAGTCTAGACATAGTAGATTCCATAGTTTTAATAATTTTTAGTATTTTATCATATGAAAATGAAAATGTTCTATTTTGACCAAAAATATTAACAGGTATAATGATTTTTTGTAAATTAGAATTAGAATTTGAAATAGAATCTATAATTGTAAAAGATTTTGAATTATCTAAAATCTTTAGGACTGAAATTACTTCTAATGATGAACTTATACTTGTAGCAGATATGTTCTCGGATAATCTCATTAAACTAAACAAAAATTTTAATTTTTTTAATAAATAAAAAAAAAGATCCTCCTCAAATAAACTTCCTAAATTTAATTTATCAAATGTTAATAATTCATTAATTCCGGAAATTTTATACCATTCAAGTGTTATTTTTGAAGAATGGTTTTCAATGAAAAGTTTATCATCAGTAGTTAGATAAGAATCAAGATTTTGATGAGGTATATTTAGATCATTTAGCTGTGAATGAGATTCTAAATCTAAAGAAAATATTTCTGTATCAAGAGGAATAGTTTTCAAATCATATTTAGAAAAATCTAAAGAATTATCAACAATTATCAAATTTTTTTCAATCAAATTATTTCACTGTAATTTCTTAATAGAATAGATAATTAATCAATTTCGCATATTGATTCATGATATATAAGATATGATATAAAATATAATTAGATATACTGATTTTTAAAGACATTTATTTAATCTAAAAATAATTTTTATGAAAAATTTAGATATAAATTTTAATTACTACTAGAATAAAAACGACATACTGTAAAAACATAAGTGAAATTTAATTATAAGAATAAAAATACAAATCTATGAAAGCAGTAATTTTAGCAGGAGGTTTTGGCACAAGAATCAGTGAAGAAACTCAATTAAAACCAAAACCATTAATTGAAATTGGCGGTATGCCACTTCTTTGGCACATTATGAAAATTTATTCTTCACATGGAATAAATGATTTTATTATTTGTTGTGGATATAGAGGTTATTTAATTAAAGAATATTTTGCAAATTATTCCCTACATATGTCAGATGTAACATTAGATATTCAAAAAAATGAAATCAAAGTACATAAAAAATTAGCAGAACCATGGAAAATTACTCTCATTGATACAGGATTAAATACAATGACTGGAGGCAGATTAAAAAGAATTAAAGAATATCTATCTGATGAATCATTCTGTTTTACGTATGGAGATGGATTAAGTGATGTCAACATTACAGAATTAATTAAATTTCATAAAAAAAATAAAACACTAGCAACAGTTACTGCAGTGCAACCACCTGGAAGATTTGGTATTTTGAATATGAAAGATACCAAAATAGTTGATTTTAAAGAAAAGCCAGCTGGAGATCATAATTGGATTAATGGCGGATATTTTGTTTTAGAACCATCAGTCATAGATTACATTGATGATGATACAACAGTATGGGAACAAGAGCCTTTGGAAAAATTAGCAAAAGAGGGACAGATTTCAGCTTATCAACATACAAATTTTTGGCAACCACTAGATACTCTTAGGGAGAAAAATATCTTAGAAGAATTATGGGATTCTGGTAATGCACCTTGGAAAAGTTGGTAATTAATTCACAATTTTGGAAAGGGAAAAAAGTTTTTTTAACAGGTCATACGGGTTTTAAAGGAAGTTGGATATCGTTATGGCTCCAAAAATTGGGTGTAAATCTAATTGGATTTTCTGAATCAATACCAACTGAACCAAGTTTATTCAAATTAACAAATGTTCAAGAAGGTATGCTTTCATTATTTGGAGATATTAGAAATTATGAAAATTTAGAAAAAATTCTACAAGAGCATAAACCAGACATAATTATTCATATGGCAGCTCAGTCATTAGTAAGAAAATCATATGAAAATCCCATAGAGACATTTACAACAAATATTTTAGGAACAGCAAATATTTTTGAGGCAGTTAGAAAAATAGGAAATCCTTGTGTTGTTCTAAATGTAACAAGTGACAAATGTTATGAAAATACAGGTAAAAATTCAGGCTATACAGAATCAGATCCCATTGGAGGATATGATCCTTATAGTAGTAGTAAAGGATGTTCAGAATTGATTACATCATCTTATAGAAATTCATTTTTTAATTCAAAAGAAAATATAAATAAAATTTTAATTGCTTCTGCAAGAGCAGGAAATGTAATTGGTGGTGGAGATTGGTCTGATGATAGATTGATTCCAGATATCATCAAAGGTATTTTGAAAAAAGAAAAAATTAAGATTAGAAATCCAAATTCCATAAGACCATGGCAATTTGTTTTAGAACCATTACACGGATATTTACTATTAATAGAAAAACTATTTGAAAATTCTACAAGATTTGATCAATCTTGGAATTTTGGCCCTAATGAAAAAGAATCTAAATCAGTTTTATTTTTAATAAAAAAATTAACTCAAGAGTGGGATAAAGAAATACAAGTAGAATACGAATCAAGTAATATTCATGAAGAAAATGTTTTGATATTAAATTCCGACAAAGCGAGATCTAATCTTAAATGGGAACCAAAAATGAATTTAGAATTATCTATAAAATGGATTGTAGAATGGTATAAAAAATATGAAAAGGGTGAAGACATGAGAAAAGTGACAGAACAACAAATTGAAAAATATTCTAGTATGGAGTAGAACTAACGTTTTAGATTTGAATTTATATAATTAAGGAATTGAATGATAGTACATGATAATTAAAAAATTTAAGATTGAAGGATCATATATTTTTGAATTAGAGAAATTCCAAGATCAACGGGGATTTTTTGCTAGAGCGTGGGATAAAGAAAAACTAAGAAATTATGGAATCAATACAAATGTAGTTCATTGTAATCTTTCATTTAGCCATAAAAAAGGAACATTTCATGGTCTACATTATCAAATTTCTCCATTACAAGAAGAAAAATTAGTTAGATGTGTAAGAGGAGAAATTTTTGATGTTATTGTAGATTTAAGGAAAAAATCAAAAACATTCAAAAAATGGGCAGGGTTAAAGATGACTCAAGAAAATCATAAAAGTTTGTTTGTACCTAAAGGTTGTGCTCATGGATTTGTTACCTTAAAAAATAATACAGAAGTACTTTACCAAAACACACAGAAATTTAATTCAGCTTATGAAAGAGGGATTAGGTGGAATGATCCTAGTTTTTCTATAAAATGGCCCATAAAACCAAAAATAATTTCAGATAAAGATAATTCTTGGAAAAATTTCTCATAAATTTTTAAAAATTATAAAATCAAAAAGAAGGTTTTTTCATGGTGATCATTCCTGCTTTTTTTGAATATTGAAAATTATTACATTCATCAAAATGTTTTTTTGCATAATATTCAAATTCAGAATCATATTCAGAATCATAATAAACATTTGATTGCCAATATTGTCGAAAAATATCAATTGATGGAATAGAAATTTTATTTACAAATTCAGTAATCTGAATTTCTTTAAAATTTATTTTAGCATAATTTTCAACATTTTTCATGAATTCAGTATTAGTATACTTACAGTAATTATCATCTATTTTAATAAATTGAGAAAGAAAAGTCCACCAATCTTTATTATTATCTGAATGTGGACCAATTATAGAAATCCTACCATCTGGTTTAAGTTTAGACTTTAATGAATTCAGTAAATTGATTTCATTTTTTGTATAATAAAATGCATAAACAGAATAAATTAAATCAAAGAAATCATTAGAAATATTATCAGAAGAATCAATATCATCCATGCTCATTGTAAAAAAGTTAATTTTAGGTGAAACATTACTAGAAGTTTTTATAGACTGAAATATCATATCCTTATCATAATCAAGTGCAAAACAACAATTTTCACCTTTGACAATATTAGCAACATCCCTAATGTGTAAACCATTTCCACAACCAATATCAAGAACTTTTTCATCTGTCTTAAGATCTAAATGACTAGGAACCCATTCTCTTAAATTATTATTTCCATAGGTTGTATTGATATGAACACGAGTTGCAACATCATCCGTTGAATCAAGTAATTTATCAGTTGAATTAGTCATAATAGAAATTTTATAATGCAGTATTTATTTTAATTTAATTAAATTATTTCAAATAGACTTTATATTATGTTCATGGAGGTATTTCAATACAAAATCTAAAACTTCACAAACTTCTGGACGAATTAATTCATATTCATGAGTGAAAAAAGTAACAAAGCCATAAGTTTCTAAATATCCTTCTAACAAATTAATAATATCATCATGTGATAAATTTTGTTCAACTAATGTTTCGATCCTAAAATGTGAACGAACAAAACATATTTCATTAAAAATAGTATGTCCAAAATTATTTAGTTCAGATTTAACCTTTTCATTCATTCGGTGGGATATAGCTGGTTTATCAGTAGTAAATAAGGAATGAACGTTTTTTGTATGAAAATAATTTGAAAGTTCATATGATTCTGAAAAAAAATGTAATCTTATTAATTTAGATTCAGAAGATGAACCAGAAAATCTTTTAATTTCTCTATAAATTAAATCATATATTTGAATTTGTTCATCAGGTGATTGTGAATAAGGGGCAGTTTCGGTATCTAATGCATGTGGACCAAAACGTAACCACTTATTTCTAAGAAATATTTCTTTATGTCTATCAGATAATTCATGGAGTGTAATAGAATGATTAAGAATATTTTTTTGGTAAAAACAATAAAGATCAATATTAATATTATATTTAGAATGCAATGCATCTAAAAACTTAAAAAAAGAATTTGAGAAAAAATCATTAGAAGGGTTTGAAACTTCAATCAATGAATCAATTACGTCATCAATAGAAAAATGAAAGAAAGGTTTATCATAATTTGTTAACATATTTAATAAAAAATACACTTGAATTTATTTTAAATTACTAATTTTATAAGATAAAAGTCTAAAAATCAGATAGTATAGAAGATTATAGGCAAATAATAATAAAATTTAGTAGAATAGTCACAAAATAGCTTGAAACCTTAATTTTAAATTTTAATAAAAAATACAACTAACAAAAGAATAAATCCAATTTAATGTGATGTAAATTGTTAATAAATGACAAATATTGAATTTGAAAAAGAAAATAAAAAAAATATTGAATTAATGAGTAAAGACTCTAAACTAAAAAAGATGACCAGATCATGGTTTGATTTAGCATTTAAACATCAATATTCTTATCATTTCACTTGGTTGGGTAGACCAATTATTCAATTTCCACAAGATATGATAGCTCTGCAAGAAATTATTTGGGATGTTAAACCAGACATTATCATTGAAACTGGAATTGCTCATGGGGGATCTTTAATTTTTTCAGCATCAATGTTGCAATTAATTGGTAGGGGGAAAGTTATAGGAATAGACATAGACATACGTAAACACAATAAAGATGAAATTAAGAAACATCCATTATACAAGAGAATAAAAATGATTGAAGGGTCATCAGTAGATCCTAAAATAATTAAAAAAGTTTTTTCAGCGGTTAAAGATAAAAAGAAAATAATGGTCTTTTTAGATTCTAATCATACACATGAGCATGTTTTAAAAGAATTAGAAGCATATTCTTCTCTTGTCAAAAAAGGATCATACATCATAGTGTTTGATACAATGGTAGAAGACATGCCAAAAAATTCATTCCCAAATAGACCATGGAGTAAAAAAAATAATCCTAAAACAGCAGTTAGAGAATTTTTGAAAAAGAATAAAAGATTCAAAGTCAATAAAGATTTTGAAAATAAATTACTAATTACATCATCCCCGGATGGATTTCTACAATGTATGGAGTAAATCTAAATGAATAATATTCCTGTTTTTTTACCTGATTTAGATAATGAAGCAATTACACAAGTTAAAGAAACATTAGAGATAGGTTGGCTAGGATTAGGTTCAAAAACAAAAGAATTTGAAGAAAAAATATCTAATTTTTTAGAATTACAAAATAAATTTGTTTTATCTACAAATACAGCAACTTCAGCAATTCATCTAGGTTTACGAATTGCAGGTGTAGGGGCTGGAGATGAAGTGATTACACCTTCATTTAATTGCGTAGCAGATCAACATGCAATAAAAATGACAGGGGCAGATGTTGTAATGTGCGACATAGAAGAAGAAACATTGGGAATTGATTGTACAAAACTAGAAAAATTAATTAATAAAAAAACAAAAGCAATAATACCATTACACTATAGTGGTGTTCCTTGTAACATAAAAGAAGTTTATGAAATTGCTGAAAAATATGAATTAAGAGTGGTTGAAGATTGCTGTCATGCATTTGGAACAAAATTTGAAAATAAGAAACTTGGGAATTTTGGAGATATGGCAGTATTTAGTTTTGATCCAATTAAAACAATCACATCAATTGATGGAGGCTGTTTAATTTGTAATGATGAAACAGAATTGGATAAACTTCAACAAATGCGTTTACTAGGAATGAATAATGATACGCATGAAAGATATAAGAATAAAAGATTATGGCAAAATTATGATGTTGTTAGTGAAGGATACCGTTATCATTTGAATAATGTTTTAGCAAGTATTGGTTTATCACAATTAAAACGAGTTGATGAAATAATAAAAACAAGGCAAGATGTATGTAAACAATATGATTTAGCTTTCAAAAAATTAAAAAGTTTGAAAGTAGTGGAGACAAATTATAATGATATATCTCCATTTATTTATGTAATACGTGTTTTAAATGGGAATCGTTCAAAATTAATTGAACATTTAAAAAATCTCAAAATAGATACAGGTATTCATTGGACTCCAGTACATAGATTTTCATATTTTTCAGATTGTAAAAAAGGGGATATGACCATAACTGAAAAAATTGAAGAAGAAATTTTAACAATTCCACTACATGCCAACATGAAAGTAGAATATACTCGAAGAGTGATAGATGGAGTTTTATCATTTTTTAAAAATTGAAATAAGTGAATAAAGTTGAATGAAAGTAACAAAATAAACAATAATACAAAAATTAGCATAGGAATGCCAGTTCGAAATGGCGGAGAAGGTTTAGAAGAAAGATTAAAATCGATTTTATCACAATCATTTAAAAATTTTGAATTAATTATTTCAGATAACGGTTCAGATGATATAACATCTAAAATATGTGAAAAATTTGTAGCACTAGATACAAGAATATCGTATTATAAACAATCAAAAAATATTGGCTTGTGGAATAATTGGATATTTGTTTTTGAAAAAGCAAAATATGATTTTTTTATTTGGGCATCACATGATGATATATGGGATACAGATTTTCTAAAAGAAAATTTAGATGTCTTATTAGCAAATCAAGATTGTGTATGTAGTATTAGTAAACTAAATTGGGTTGGAGAACCAATAGATGAATTAAAAATAAAACATAATGACTCAATTATAAAGAAAATAAAGAAAAAAATTAGTAAATATTTAGCACTACGTTATCCAATCACCACAACGGGAGATTATGAGAAAAGATTACGTTCGGCACTTAAAAAAGATGGTGCCCATTGTTATGGATTATTTAGAACAGATGTTCTCAAAAAAGTACTCGTGAAAGAAAGTTTTCTAGGTGTAGAAACTGCAATTACACTAGGGGCTCTAAAATATGGAAACTTTTTTGTTACTAAATCAAATTTTTATCAAAAAGTTGTAGAAAAACAAGGTGCAAGTAGTGGTGGAATGATAAGATGGATTAAAACAATCAGTCCAAATAATTATTGTATAATTTTTCCAGTTCATTATCTAAACTTATGGTTAATTAAGAATTTAGGAATTAAATTATATTTTAGAAATCTAGATGTGGTTATTTCTATGCATTTAGTTCAATACACATATCTTATTTATGACATATATCGAATTTTAAAAAATCGAAGTAAATAAAAAATAGTAATTTGTTAAATTAATAAAAAATAATTTTAATCATATGTTGTGGTAGTTTTTGGTGGAGAATTAAAAAATCGAAGTAAATCTTCAGGAGTTCCCAATCCTTTCATTTCAGCAATAGGATAGATATGTATTTTTTTTCCAGATTCAATCATCTCATTAAAAACGGGTGCAACATAAAATTCATTATTTGTACGAATGTTTTTTGTCATCATTTGTTCTGCAGCTTTAACAAAGTCTTTCCCGTGTTTGTAATAATATATTCCAACAGTTGCAATATTACTAATTGGTCTTTTTTCAGCAACTTCTTCTACTAAATTTTCATCATTAATTCTAACATAACTCCATTTAGGATGTGTTGAAATAAAAGTTACAATACCGCCATCAGCCTCCTTTTTACGCATAAATGATAAAAAATGTTGTGGATTCCAATCAATCCATTGATCACTATTTGCAATAATTAATTCATCGTCATTATTTATCAAATCTTTAGCTTTAAGAACAGTTTCTGCTGCACCCTGGGTTATTTCATTTATAGATATTATTTCAGAATCAGGTTTCAATAAATTCATTAAGTCATGAATAGCAAATTTTTGAACATGCTCGCCTTGACAAATAAAAATATGTTTTGCGGTTAGATTAAGATTTTCAATTATTATTTGTATCATAGGTTTTCCATTAACATCAATCAGAGGCTTTGGAAAGGAATAACCTGCATCTTCAAATCTTTTTCCTCTACCAGCCATAGGAATAATTACATTCATTTTAAATCCATGTTAAATTGATTTATTACATTTAATACGTTTTCTAATGTTACATCATGATAACCTTTAACCTCATATACATGAGCATTAGATTTTTTTGCAGCTTCAATTCCTTTTGGCGAATCCTCCACAATAAGACATTGATTAGGTTGTAATTGTAAAAAATTAATTGCTTTAAGATAACCTTCAGGATTAGGTTTTGGATCAGATACATCTTCATTAGAAATAACATGATCCATGAAAGGTAATTGACCTGTTTTATCTAACATTAAAACTGCTGTTTGGCGAATACTGTTTGTAACACATATTTTTTTAAATTTTTTTGTACCTTCATGCAATCTTAGTTTAGTTTCATCATTACTAGCAGTTTTTTCAATAATTTCATTTGTTTTACTTTGTTTTAGATCCCAAATAACATCAAAATCTTCTTTTTTTACTCGATTTTGTTCATGTAATATTTCTAATTTTTTTATTGTAGGCAATCCATTAAATGTTTGAATATGTTCAAGTCGAGATATTTCAAATCCTGAAGTTTCTTTTAATGCCTCATTAAGTGATTCATAATGCCACTCAGTTGCATCTACCAAAACACCATCTAAATCATACAATATTGCTTTAATCATTTCCATCTATCCGGTACATCAGTACAAATAGCATCAACTAATTTTTTATTAATTAAGGATTCAATTTTTTGATAATCTAGTTTATTATTTCTCTCATGTAATTCTGGAGAGACCAACACAATTTTGTATCCATTATTTTTAATTAATTCAAGATACTTGTCATCATACCAAATTGAATGAAATGAATCAACCCATACCCATTTTGGACCTCTAAGTTGCTCTTTTTCATATTCACTTAGTCTTAATGCACATGGAATTTGCATATTAATGGATTTTAAAAGATAAGGTAAAGAAAAATCAAATAAAAAATAATTACTATGAGTTTGTTTTACAATATTATTCACATCAATTTCTATACCACAACTTTTAACATTAATTGCAAGTAAACGGTTTTTTGGAAAATGTTTAAGAAAATTAGATAAAGTTTCTGAATTATTATCTGGGTAGTCATGAGATAAAACAATTTTTCCATCATTATCACGTACATCAATTTCAGCACCAAATTCTGAATCAATATCAGAAATACAATTAATTCGATGTTTTATAATTTCCATATAACATGCAATGATTCATCTCTTAAATTTATTATTAATGTAAAACATAGGAGTAGCAAAATAATTAATAAAAGACGTTAAATTGTATGTAATAATGAAATTAGGTTTTATTATATCAATGTATGATGAAATTGATATTGTAAAAGAAACTATTATAAATTTAAGAAAATATGATTGTAAAATTATTGTAATACAGTCTGATCCTGGAAATAAAGAAATGATTCTAGATGGATCAATTTGTGATAAATATGAAAAAATGTCAGATATTGCAGGAAATCGTGAAGAATATGCTAAAATTATTGAAGAGAAGAAAAAAGGCAAAGGAGAAATGATCGGTCCAATTGCATTAACACGTAATTTTAACAAAGGTCATTTACTAATACAAGAATTTGACATAGACTATGTTATTGCAATTACGGGCGATGTAAAAATAACTAATTTGATAGGAATAACAAAAATAATTAATAAAATGAATAAGCAAAATAAAAAAATTGGCGGTACACGTACTATTGGTTATACGATGTTTGATGAATTTGGAAAATTTACACAGTTTCAATACAAAGATATTTCCAATATAATGCCACAATTTTTTATTTCAAACATCAAATCAGTTAGGGAAGGGTTATTTTGTAATACAGAAAGGACAAACAAATACACTACGGAACAATGTTTTGGAGATGAAATAGTTCGCTATGCAAAAGAAAAGAATATGAGTTTTTTTAATGTATTTTATAGAATTTGTGATTATGGATATCCACGCTTCATAAATGGATTATATTATAATCCAGAACAAATCAGTAGAATACCACCACCATTTGAAGGATTCATAAATTGGATTAGATATCATAGTAGTCAAAAAATTAACGATTGGATAACAAAACAATTTCTTAAAATTGAAAAATCAAAAAAATAAAAATTTGAAACAATTTTAATTCAAAATTAAAGTATGAATAGGATTTAATTGAAAAATCAACTAGAACAATTCATTTAATTAGAATATTTTTTTAGAATACATATGGACGCTTACTTAAATAAAGAATGTAAGGGTAAAACAATTTTTGTTACTGGTGGTGCCGGATTTGTAGGTTCAGAAATTGTAAGACAAATTTCAGCATCAGGTGGAACTGCCATAGTATATGATAACCTATCATCAGGTAAGAAAAAATTTATTCAGAATTATCCAAGAGTTAAAATCATAAAAGGGGATGTTAAAAACCGTTTAACAATTCATAAAGCAATTCAAAAATCTCAATATATAATTAATTTAGCTGCATTACCATTTATTCCAGATTCTTTTCATTATCCGCAAGAATTTTTTGAAGTAAA
>Ga0308019_10001558_pt1 | contig 13627 bp, 12 predicted proteins | sample Neamet284_FD_203135 | JGI IMG/M metagenome (GOLD analysis project Ga0308019, IMG submission 203135) | Marine microbial communities from water near the shore, Antarctic Ocean - #284 | ecosystem: Environmental > Aquatic > Marine > Unclassified | place: Southern Ocean | collected 2014-10-01 | reverse complement strand
TCGGTTTCCGGTAGTGACTGCGATGCCCCTGGTAGTGGAATCTGAGCGATGCCAGATGTTTGAAACTCATGTGATGGTGCAATCCATGGCAAATCCGGTGTTGTACGAACTTTCTGTTCCCCGGGCAAAGGTACACTCACGACCCTCACTTTTTCAATGGCCTCTTGTGTTGCACTTGATGATTTGAAGACTTCACGGAATTGTTCAGTATGCACATGTGGGGCTGGATTATGTTGCACGGTCTTGGCTCCAACATTTCCCGAACTACCAGCGGATAAGGCCGCAATGGCAGTGCTCATTTGGCCAGGGTCCACTGCTTCACTTTGGCCTAATACAGATGCAACAATAACTTGTGCATCCGAGCTACTTTGCGGCGGTGTTTCAAATCCAAACCGGTCTGTATCGGTCGATGATGAACTGAATTTTGTTGGCATGGATTCCATTGCAGCAAATTGTTCGGTAACAGAGAGTGATTGAATCATAAGAATCTCTTCCCGTTCGCGAGAAGCCACAAAGGAAATGATGAAGAAGATGCCACCGATGATAAGAAGGATAATTTCTTCGGTTCCGAACCCATTTGAAAGTCCAAGTTTAAGGACAACACTCACGACACACATAACCCATGTAACCAGCCCCAACACAAGGGTTGCCGTAGCGGTTTGAGGTGCTTTTGAGTCCATAGCGTTCCAATCCTAAAAGCCACCGACCTATGAGTTTTTTCAAGCGTCGTCAGATTGCTCTGCTGCACGAACCGTATTTTCCATGAGCATGGCGATGGTCATAGGACCAACCCCTCCAGGCACTGGCGAAAGCCAGGCGGCTTTGTGAGCAACATCGGGGTGTACATCGCCCGCAAGGCGCCATCCACGTTCTCGACTGCTGTCATCGATTCGATTGATTCCTACATCGACAACAATTGCACCTTCTTTGATCCAATCTGCTGTGACCATTTCCGCTCGACCGACTGCAGCGATGACGATGTCTGCACTTGCACACAAAGCAGCGGTATTTTTGGTGCGTGAATGAGCAACAGTAACCGTTGCATCAACACCTTTGGCGCCGAGTAAAAGTGATTGAGGCATACCGACAATACGAGAACGACCAAGAATTACTGCTGTTTTTCCTTCCGTCTCAATTCCAGCCCATGATAGCATTCGCATCACACCACTGGGGGTGCATGGCAACATACCGTCTAATCGTCCTTGAACCAATCGTCCAAGGTTTTGAGGGTGAAAGCCATCGACATCTTTGGTCGGGTCTATCAAGTCAGTTAGTGCCTCTTCATCCATATGCTTCGGCAAGGGAGATTGTACAAGAATTCCATGAAGACCGCTCTGTTCATTCAAAGAGAGAATCACTTCACGTACCCGTTCTTCTGTAGCATCATCGGGTAATTCAACGTGAGTGCTTTTGATTCCAAGACGTTCACATGCCCGAACTTTGGAACCGACATAGACATGGCTTGCAGGGTCATCGCCGACAATGACGACCGCCAAATGCGGTTTGATGCCCTTTTCCTTACAGGCTGAAATTCGGATGAGGAGTTCCTCTTCAACTTCCGCTGCGCAGGCTTTGCCATCTAATCGTTGGGCCACCATGGCCTACCCATTGAATCCTTGACTTTGAGGATTCGCTTTACAACACTCCGCCGCCAGCGGTATGTTCTGCACCATCTGCCGTTGCAAACAATCGTTCATCATTCTTGAACGATTTGAATTCAATCGCATTCCCAGATGGGTCGTTGAGAAACATTGTTGCTTGTTCCCCGACTTTACCAGGATAGCGTATGTGAGGGCGAAGGCGGAAAACGACCTCCTTCAATTCTAATTCATCGCGAAAGGCCAACCATTGATTGTATTCCATGACTAATCCAAAATGAAACGGTGGAACTTGTTTACCATCAATACGCCCGTTATCGGTTTGGTCTGGCATCGAATCAACAAGATGGGCAACAATCTGGTGACCATGAAAATTGAAATTGACCGAGAGCTCAGTTCGTCGACCCACCGTGCATCCCAAGGTCTGGACATAGAAGAATTCGGTAGCGATCAAATCACGAACAGGAAACGCAAGGTGAAATGGGCGCATGAGACGCCCAACCCTCCGGGGGTTATCGGACTTATCGCTTCTCAGCGATTCGAGTAAGGAGCCTGCGGAGGGACTCGAACCCCCGGCCTTCGGATTACAAATCCGATGCACTACCAGCTATGCTACACAGGCGACAATCTGCCCGAGACACTTATCCTTGATGAATGAAGCGGATAGAAAAGAAGGACACATAAGGATTCAAAGGGGAATAAGTTGAACGAAACGGAGAGACAAGTCAAAGAACAACGCTGCATTCGGAGGGACATGGACCCGAATGCTGGTGCGGGATTACTCAACACCTATGCCCAAACAAAGGTGGGCAATGATATCATTTTCACTTGGTGGGCACGTTATCAAAAAGCGATTGAAGAAGGCGTTGATGCTGTCAATGGAACGATTGGGGCTTTGCTCGAAGATGATGGTTCATTAGCCATTAACAAAGTGGTCGATGAAGCCATTCGGGTTGCGCCAGCAGTCGAAATTGCAGCCTATGCTCCGTTGAAAGGACTCCCTGCATTTCTTGATTTGGCAAAATCACTGGCACTTGGAGAACATCGTGAACCCTTGAACGAACTGGGGATTTCTATGACGGCAACTGCCACTCCTGGTGGATCAGGTGCATTGTATCTGGCTGCTGCAAATTTTTCGAACCGAGGAGACAAGGTCTTACTCCGTGATCGTCATTGGGGGCCTTATGATGGTTTCTTGGCCGGTTGTGACCTTGGTGTAGCAACATTTCCACTCTTGCCTTCGTCAAAGGACGAACTGCATCCATTTGTCGACATAGAAGGTTTCAAAATCGAACTCGCCGCTCTTTGTACCTCACAAGATAAAGTAATGATTTGGTTAAATGACCCCGCCCACAATCCTACTGGCTTGTCGTTAACCTCTGAAGGTCGTAAGGCATTTTTGGAAGCCTTGATGGAAAGTGCATCCTCAAACGAGCATGTTGGACATACATTGCTTCTCGATTCAGCGTACCATTTGTATGCCGAAGACCCTCATGGGTGGGGACAAACGATTCGAGAGTCGATTGAAGAAGGCTGGCCTTGGACTGAAAACTTGCTGATCACATTCGCTGTTTCACTTTCCAAGTCACATACAATCTATGGATTGCGTACCGGTGCTTTGGTGAGTATTCATCCTGACCCTGAAGTCACTGAGAAGATTGGAACCGTGATGGGAGTCACCGGTCGACAAACCTGGTCTGCGGCACCAAGAGTCGCGCAGTATACCATCAGTGAGATGCATTCGACGTCAGAAGGTGGAGATGCTTGGGGTGAAGAGCGAGATCGATTGAAGTCTCTGCTTGTTACTCGTCGGAATCTCTTGAAGGAATGCTGTGAGTCACATGGAGTCCCAATCAATCCAACGCATGATGGCTTTTTTGCCTGGTTAGAACATGACGACCCAGATACAATTGCTGAGAAATGTGCTCAACAGAATGTCTTCCTTGTTCCACTTGCTGGTGGTATTCGTGTAGGATTATGTGCTGTTCCTTTGGAACATATTCCTCGTGTTGCCGAAGCATTGGCACAAGCGCTCAAATGAGGTAGAATCATGCAAAGAGTTCGTGAAAACTTTCTCATCGCGAGTCTCATTTGTATAACCGCTGGTGCGTTTTTTAGCGTTGCAGGTATCTTCTCCTTGGCAGGAACGATTGGTTTGAGTGGAATCGTCCTCTTCTTGCTTGGAATGACTGTAAAATCCAACCACGGATTGTCGCCAGAAGAAGTTGCCAATTGGATGCCTGAATCGACCACACTTCCCGATGCTGGCCGAGTCATGTATCGGGTCGATGTCACCTTGGACGAACCGAAAAGATGTACTGTTCTTTGTGGCCCATGTGGACATTTAGAAGCGCTTGAAACAGATCGGCCAGTCGAATACTCATGCCCTGCTTGTTCGATCATTCTTTGGGATGAAGAAGAATAATCGGTGAATCTAAGAAGTCGAAAGAAAGCCTTGAATGAACCTTTCCGCTCCATAGAATTGAAGGGCATGAAACATTACGAAGCAACATGGACGCAGACGCTTTGCTCAACCCTGAGCGCAGAATGTTACGCGTCATGCAGACAAAAGGTGGCCATAAATGGACACTTACTGAAATTCTAAGCGAATGTGAATGGGAAGACCAAGCCATTGCAGTCGGTGCCGGACACGGACTCAATAATGTGGGTCTGGTCTCTACAACTGAAACGAGTTCTGCCATTGTTCGACTTGCAGATGAAGGAATTAAGGCAGGCGAAAACGGACTGCTTGAAGCACGGATTTGGAAGTGGATGAACCACGCTGATGCTCCGACTATGGCTGCCTTACAATCTGAATTTGAACGACATGAAGCAGGACCCGGTGTCGGACTGTTGAAACGCTTGGGCGTTCAACTTGAAGGAGGGGTTTTTATCGCATCAGACCCGGACGTCGTAACTGCAAATATCGAGGCTCGTACAGCATTTATTCATTCATTACCGGGAGCTTCGGAATCTCTTGACGCCACTCAGATGGAACATTTCAAGTCACGACGAGGTTTGATTGAGTCTGTCATCTCAACCACCCGTACTTGGAAGATGACTTCACAGGGTCTTGCTGTTGATGCTGAGTCCTTGGTTGAGAAACAAACCATCAGTGAGATCACAACTGAATTACTTCAGTCTGAGGCTTGGAAGGATGCAGATTACCGGCCCTTCGATGTAACACTTGAATCCGGAACACCTCGAACAGGCCGTAGCCATCCAATGCAGGCATTGATTGAACGGGTCCGCAGCATCTTCTTGGAGATGGGCTTTTCAGAATTGGTCGATGACTATGTCCAAACTGCTGGATGGAATATGGATGCGCTGTTTATTCCCCAAGATCACCCTGCTCGAGAAATGCAAGATACGTTCTATCTTGAGAATCCAAAATCGATCGACCTTCCCGAACACCTCACTGAGGCATGGGGAGCAATTCACGAACATGGTGGCGAAACCGGATCGGTTGGCTGGGGTGGGAAATTTTCTGCAGAAACTTCAAAGAAGGGTTTGTTGCGAACACATACGACGGTCAACACCATCCAATATCTTGCCGAAAATCCGAAAGATGCTTGTCGGGTATTTTCAGTTGACCGAGTATTTAGAAAAGAGGCCATTGACCGTACACACTTACCAGAGTTTCATCAAATTGAAGGCATCATCATGGAAGAAGGTGCAAACTTGCAAATGCTTGTAGCCACCCTCAAAACATTCTATGCCAAAATGGGTTACCCTGAGGTCAGAGTTCGCCCAGCATACTTCCCGTACACTGAACCGAGCCTTGAGATTGAAGTCAAATGGCGCGGAAAGTGGCTCGAATTAGGAGGAGCTGGTATATTCCGCCCTGAAGTCACTGAGCCACTTGGAATTTCGTCTCCTGTTCTCGCTTGGGGAATGGGGCTTGAACGGTTGGCTATGTTGGTCCTTGGCCTTGATGATATTCGACAACTGTACATCTCAGACCTGGAGTGGCTACGTAACCAACCAATCCTTTGAACGGCTCATCAAGTGAAAGGCGATACCGGCATATAGCGTATCCTTTCATCAATCGAGTATTTAGGCAAAGAGAATTGAGGTATGCTTGTAGTCGCTTACATACCTTGTATTGGGGCAACAAATCGAGGATGATTTTCAATGACGGACTTTCAAGCACTTGGCCTTTCAAACACCTTACTGCGCGCTGTTGAATCAGAAGGTTACACGACCCCAACTCCTGTTCAGCAACAAGCGATTCCACCTTTGTTAGAAGGGCGCGACGTGTTGGGTGTTGCACAAACTGGTACTGGTAAAACTGCAGCGTTTGCATTACCTGTTCTTCAAATTATGAGCAGAAAGCCACCTCAAGCAAAGCGATTTATTCGTGCTCTTATTCTTTCACCGACTCGAGAACTTGCTGCTCAAATCGATGAACGCTTTTCCGCTTACAGCGAAAACATGGACATACGCCATCGCGTCATCTTTGGAGGTGTCAATCAAAATCCACAAGTTCGTGATTTGAAAAAGGGTTTGGACATTCTTGTCGCAACCCCTGGACGTCTTTTAGACCTCATTGGTCAAGGCCATATTGATCTTGGAAATGTCGAATTTTTCGTTCTTGATGAAGCGGATAGAATGCTCGACATGGGATTCATCAGAGACATTGAGAAAGTGATCAAACTCCTACCAAAGAAGCGACAAAACTTGTTGTTCAGTGCCACGATGCCAAAATCAATTGCCACACTCGCTGGAACTTTCCTCAACAATGCAGTCATGGTTGATGTCAGTCCAAAGGAAATGACCGTTGACCGTATTCAACAGAAAATCATGTTTTTGAGAAAAGCCGATAAAAGACGCTTACTGGTTCAACTCATCAAAGAGGAACGTGTTCAACGAGGCATTGTATTCACTCGAACAAAGCATGGTGCGAACCGATTGGTCAAGCAACTTGACCAAAGTAATATCATTGCTGCTGCGATTCACGGAAATAAAAGTCAAGGTGCTCGCACCAAAGCTTTAGCAGGATTCAAGGATGGAAAGATTCCGATTCTTGTCGCTACTGATATTGCGAGCCGTGGTATCGATGTCGAAGGAATTACCCACGTGTTCAACTATGATTTACCAAATGAGCCTGAAAGTTATGTTCATCGAATTGGACGAACAGCACGTGCAGGTCGCAGCGGAATAGCATACGCCTTTTGTGACGACTCAGAAAGCGGTTATCTCGTAGGAATTCAACAACTCATCGGAAAAGAAATCCCTGTCGAAAGCAAACATCCATTCCACTTCATCGGCGCCATTCCAAAGCCGGGCCAAAAACCTGGCAAGATCAAAGAAAAGTCTGGAGCAAAGAAATCCTCACGCAACAACAGTCATGGCCAACAATCACGAGGAGATTCTCAAAGGGGTTCACGCCCACAGCAAAACGATAGAAGCAATGGGAACCGAAACAACAACTCTCGCTCCCGTAGGTAAGAACATCACCAGAAGAGTCGGATTGAAACGATTCTCAACGGTACTTCGCGCCCATTCGTGTACTTTACAAAGAAGTTGAATGGGCATTCCCCATCACTGATGTATCCCTTATGTGGTAGAACACACAAGGAGGGAGTGCCTGACATGGCACGCCAGCCAGGCCTCTCAAGTTCGTGAAGGCTCGTGTGAGCCAGTGCAAATACAGAACTCACTGCTTTTTGATGACAAGACCATTTCCGTCTTTGTAGGATTCAGTGACAATCATGATGATATCAATCAATGCCCAAATTCCGCAACCGCCCAAAGTGAGTAGTTTCAACACTCCAGTCCCAATTTTTCCGGAGTAAAAGTGGTCCACACCCAAACCGCCGACCAAAATAGCCAGTAGTAGGGTAGTCATCCAGTCTTTGTCTGAGGCCATTGCCATTCCTTGTGCCATTCCTTGTGCCATTCCTTGTTGCATGTCTTGTGGTTGCATACCCTCTGGTTGTTCCCCGAACATATAGTAATTATGCAAGCAAAAAGACATTAACCTCTTTTTAAATCAACAAACGTGAAGTGGCCGGGTATCAATGGGGTCTCGGCCACAGCTGCTGTAACTGGGGGAGCATTGGCTCTATCTGCAATATTGCCTCATAGAGACGTTGATGGATTGAAACTCTGCCCATGGTACCATCTTTCCGGCTACCCTTGCCCTTTTTGTGGAATGACACGCGCATTTATTGCCATCACACACTTTGACCTTCAAAGTGCATTGGAATTGAATCCTGGTTCGCCTTTGATTTACGGAGCTTTTGCCTACATGATGTGGGTGTCACTCAGTGCACTGCGAAGAGGAGAAAGTGAAGTGAAACCGTTGAATAGAACCTTGTATCTCAGTTGGCTTATGCCGACCCTTGCGGTTTTTTCTTGGCTTTTCTATGAACGCATCATCCGAGTACTGTGGTTCTAAAGCAGGAGTTCTAAATTTCAATACCTTCGAGTTGGATTGAAACACCAGAATTAGGGTTGTCTGCTAAGAACCATTGTCCCATTTCTGTCGCATTCGACCAAAGACCATGTCGTACGGCAATGATTTCTCCATTTTCAATTAAGGAAACGTATGGAATACTGGTGACATTCATTGAAGCAGCCAAATCTGGAGCATTGATAAATGGATGAGTGATACTTCTGTTTAAGCCCTCTTCAGTTCGATTTCTCCATTCACCCATATCGTTGTATTGAGCACGGGGATCCTTATTGAAGATCAGCATTCTACCGGCAGGAATTGAATCGTCCAATGCCTTCATGGTCGGTTCACAATGGGTGCACCAAACCGCTGAAAAATATCCAACCCATCTCCCACCTTCATCTAAACTTGACCGGTTATAGGTGCTATTATCATCACCTGGAAGAGAGAAGTTCTCCATTGCACAACCGACGAGATAATCTGGATAATCAGGCCCATCACAACTGAGTTGTACTTCTTCGACGATTGGAGTTGTTTCCGACTCGCTGATGCAACCTGAAAGACTGGCGCCTAAAAAAAGTAAGACGATGAGAAGTGGGGTCTTCATGATACTTCGAGAACCCTCACCCTCATTAAATGACTGATAAGGGAGCATTGTCTGTATCCACTCAAATGGCCAAAACTTTGGCGATACAACTTGCATCTCTTCAGTCACAATTACCGACCTACAAGAAGGTAAAACTTTTGAGATATCAAACGTATAATCAGAATGATTCCTTAATCGAGGGCTTCTTGGGGGAGTACAATGACTCGATAAACTGAATACTTTCAATATATCTTGCTAAACCTTCTTGACCATGGATGATTTGATTCATGATAACGAATAGAACACGTTGACTCTCTTCGCTGGTGGAATTATGAAAACTACGTTCAAACTTATGGGTATTGCTGACTTCATAACACTGGCCAATGGCCTCCTCGGCGCTGCTGCAATTATGTTCATCATACTTGCAGTCGAGACACTTCAAAATCCATATTTCGATGAAGGGGTTCGTTCAAATTATATCTGGATGGCAATGGGTTGTATTCTACTTTCAGTCATAGGGGATATAATCGATGGACCAATCGCTCGAAGGTATTCGAAGCGTAAGATACTTGGTGGGACCCTAGATGTCATGTCTGATTGCATTTCTTTCTGTGTAGCTCCAGCATTACTGATGTTTGTGATGTTTGGTCGCTGGGGTGAAGCATCGCCTTTGTGGTCGATTTCGTTGGGTATCGCAGGGTGCTGGGTCATTGTTACTGGAATGCTAAGACTTGCTCGATTCCAACATGAAGATGGTTCAGGTAAGAATTACTTTCATGGATTGGCATCGCCCGGTAATGCCATGATTTTGATTACAATGGCTGCATTGATTTGGCTTCAACCTTCATCTGGATTTGGACCTGATGTCACAACAAATTGTATTTTCTGCATTGAATCAGCAAGTCCTGCACATGAGAAACCATATTTTGACTTTCTAATTCTACCAGTGATGTTTATTTCCGGTGCATTGATGATCTCTGATCGGAAATTATCGAAGACGAAGAAGGGAATCCCAATGAAACTATCAGGCCTACAGATTGTTTCGATTGTACTTGCCACCGCTCTTTCTATCATACATTCAACAGAGGTCGCAGAAGATTTAATCGACACTCGACCTCAGTTCATTTTCTATATGATTTCGGGATTATTGTTGATCTTCTACGTCATAGCAGGACCGACAATTGTTGAGATGGATGATCAGAACGAATCACTTGAATCCGAATAATCAAGTTGAGTCGGTTGTCGGCGCAACATGGGATGCTATGACCGCTTGGAATAATTCAAACTGAAATGGTATTTGAATCAGTTTGCCGTTCCTTTCACGTCATTAAGTCAGTAAGTGTAAATCGTGTCCCAATACGTATCGAGTATCTTTAGAGATTCTTTAACGGGCAAGACAGACAGCGAACCATCGTCTTTCTTCACTAAAAGGTTCATCTCTGTGAGTTTTCTTATCGCATCCTCAATCTCGAAGCCTACTTCGACATCGAATGTATCCAGTAGCCACTGCTCTATCCTTTGATCAAGAGAGTCATAATTGTGATTCTTCTGATCTACGAGCAGGAATGTGTAAGCGAGAAGTGCTTCCTTAACTTCCTGCTCCTCGGCCATATCGATGACCATATTTAGTACCGCAGCATTGTTGGCCTGGCCTTTGAAGTAAAGATCTCTTGAAATCTGCGTTTGGTATTTGTCTCGAGTTTTCTGGTAGGTCATGTATGATTTCAGGACATAAGTACCTAATGCGACGCAGATACCACCGACAATGGATGTCGAAGTATTTCCTGCGTTGCCACCGAATAAGAGAGGTCCAAATTTAACGAGAAGTGTGAATAAACCACCCACCAAAGGAGCAATTATCTTGATCTTGTCAAAATAACGCATCTCTGGTGAGGTGTTAGGGAAAATCGTCTCTAAGTCAAGTTTAGGTACAGTCTTAAAGAGTCTTAGATGCAATCCTGCAGCAACCTCTCCGGGATAGTGTTTCATTCGTTTCTTGTCCTCGAACCAATCTTCATCATGGTACTGGAGGACTTGGATGACTCTATCAAAGGCCTCGATTGTAATCTCTTGCTTCCTCAAACCGAACCAAGAAGTACGTGTTTCAGGTCTGGAACTCTCTCCAAGTTTGAACAGATGCGATGTGACGAGTTCATCTAATCTGACATCGAGACTGATTGGAAATACATTCTCACCATTATGAGCAGCCTCTATCTCTTGCTCACTGATCTCTTTCCAGTTCCCATTGTGTAATGCTTTCCTCAATGTCTCAAGAAACCCTTCCTTGCCTACCGAATCGGGGATGCCAATCTGGTCAGGATCCATACTCTCGTACAAGCTTTTCAGTCTTTCCAACTGTGCATGAGAGGAATGATGCCAAATCACCTCCAGCATTTGAGAGATCTTTCCCAGACCAGTGCTTAACTCATCGGTTAGTTCATCCAGTTGGAATAATTTCTCCTTAACTCTGGAGCGAGAAATCGGAATGTAGTGCTGTTTCAAGTCAAAACCCATGCACACTATGAGCGTCACTTGGTTTTGATTGTTGTCATTGCCTTGGCCTCTCTTCGGATGCTGGTGAGTCGAAACTAAAAGACAAAACGAACGTTCCGAAGTACCAAAATAAAGCCCTTTCTAAATACAATACCTGTTCAAATGAGTCTGACGGAAACAATGAATTATCACACTCTAAAAAATTGTGGTCGTGATTGATACACTCTTCAAAAAGAAGAGTTTTACGCATCACGAAATAGACAGGGTCAAAAGAGACCATCGTAGCGCTTTTCCCATGGAGACCTCAACGGGCGAGTCAAGAAAGTGGAAACTTGACCTTGTTAACGCATCGTTCTTGACAGGAATTCCGGTGTTAGCAGTCATCGGTTTGGTGTGGTACAGCATGAACCACGGCGTGTCTTTTGTGGAATTGAGTATCTTTGGATTCATGTATATCGCAACAGGGCTTTCCATCACTGCTGGCTACCACCGTTTGTTTTCACACCGCACCCACAAAGGTGCATGGCCTCTTCGCTTGCTCTATGCTTTGTTCGGAGCTGCTGCGTTCCAAAATTCCGCAATCAAATGGTGCAGTGATCACCGTCGACACCATCTTGTAACCGATACTGATGATGACCCATACTCCGTCCTCAGGGGTTTTTTCTGGGCCCACATCGGCTGGGTCATGGTCGCTCAGGAAGATGAAGTGTGCGTCGAAAAAGTTGAGGATCTCGAAGCAGATGCAATCTTAGCGTTCCAAGATCGCCACATATTCTTACTTGGTTTCCTTGTTGGAATGGTGCTCCCTGGCGTTCTTGGATGGCTCTTCCTTGGCGGTATTACTGGGTTCCTTGGCGGCTTCATTTGGGGCGGGCTATTCCGTGTCGTCATCGTCCATCATGCCACGTTCTTGATCAACTCTGCTGCCCACACCTGGGGCACGCAACCTTACTCGACTGCAAACACATCTCGAGACTCACCACTGCTTTCTCTGTTCACCTATGGAGAAGGCTACCACAACTTCCACCACGCCTTTCAAGCCGATTACCGGAACGGGCACAAATGGCATCATTGGGACCCTACAAAGTGGTGGATTGGTGTATGCTCATTCATCAAGATGACAAGCAGTTTGCACAAGACTCCAAACAAGACCATCGAAAGTCGGAAAATGAAAACAGCATATGAAAATTCAGTTGAACACGGAAACGTGGAACAAAAAAAGTATGCTCAAAGTTTCATTGAACAACTTCGTAAAGGATACACTCAACTCGATACTTATCGAAAGGAACTGAAGAACGCCAAAAAGAATAAGGAAGGAAAGTCACGCTATATTGACCTCAAGAAAGAGATCAAGTTAACCAAGGTAGCCATTTCTCAACTCCGTGATGAATTCAATCAATGGATAAACGGTCTACCAACCGCAGCCTAAGCATCATCATACGACTGTAAACGCCTATTGCAGGCTCTCTTACATGTATGGCAGTATGCAACATCATTCTTCCCAGAGCAGTATCAACTGCTTAGAATCTTAAGTGACCCTTGTGTGTCAGAACGAACAGAACCCTCAGGTTTTGATTTCTCTCTTTAGATGAGAACTGTGTTTGGATTGAGCCCCCAAGTGGGTTGGTCAGCAGTTGCATCGAGAAGGAAGGGGAGAACATCTTGAAGCACTTTTGGAATGTCTACACACCATAAGTTCTCGAACAGGGGTGATTCAGGCGTACCGAGTTTGTCGGTCAATTTACTCCACATCTTAACGATGCCTTGGATTTTTTGTCGCTCGTATTGGAGCAGCAGAGCTGTAGTCTGGATGAGCCCTTGGATGCCTCGAATGTATTGCTGCTCAACCTCTCTCGCCTTGAGTGACTTCCACATCTCCTCCCAGTCCTCGTGGGCGTGCCAGTAACGGCCTGTGTTGAAATCGGTAATGCCGCCATCAAGCCACATTTGCTCTTGTTGAGAAAGTGGGCATTTATCCGCCATGGCTTGCGCTTCACTTGTTTGCCTTCAAGTTACGCCCTACGGATCTTTATTGGTGAAAGTTCGGCTTGTGAGCCTCGAACCTTTGAATCAGTGGGTTCCCATTCAACAGTAAAGAAAAATACAGAGGGTTCTCTAACCTTCAGCACTGAAGAGGTACTCTATTACTCTCATTTCGTCAGAACATCCATCCAAGCACCTTGCAATTCAATGGAAGTTTGGTTTGAAGTTCCTTGGATGATTCAGTACTAAGGTATTTCACAAACGAGAAGGCTTGAAGAACCACGATTGACCCGTATTTCTTCGCGTACATCGAGACCGCATTCTTCAATGAGTTTGATAAACTCAACATGCATTCCAAGACCGAGACGTTTTCGGAATGGATTGAACATCGAGATGAGGGGTCCTCCATTTTTCTTGTAGTGATTTACAATGACTATTTTACCACCTCTTTTGGTGACTCGAATCATCTCATCCAATACCACTTTTGGTTCTGCTACAACGGCCAGTGCATGAGCAACGATCGAATGTTCAAATGCACTATCTTCAAACTCGAGTGAGTGAGCATCC
>Ga0308019_10001557_pt1 | contig 13632 bp, 9 predicted proteins | sample Neamet284_FD_203135 | JGI IMG/M metagenome (GOLD analysis project Ga0308019, IMG submission 203135) | Marine microbial communities from water near the shore, Antarctic Ocean - #284 | ecosystem: Environmental > Aquatic > Marine > Unclassified | place: Southern Ocean | collected 2014-10-01 | reverse complement strand
AAAAAGAAGCTAGAAAAAAACAAATAATTTTTTTATTGAATGATAATTGCATGATCTATTTGATTTGTATATTCATTAGAAATATCTTGTGCTGAAAATTTCCAAATAAAATTTCCTGCCTTAGTTTGAAAGCCTGGTTCCGAAAAACCTACTCCATAAATTGGTATTCTAAAACTAAAAACCCCATCACCTTTAATTTCATCTCCACTTGTAATATTTGGTTCATATAGAATGACATCACTTCCATCATCATATAGATAAATATAATTACCATTATTCATCGCTGAATCACCATCAACATGATAAGAAGTAAAGCCAACCCATTTTATAGTTTCTAGTCCGTCAGCATCAAAGACCTCTACACCAATTGTCTCCAAAATAATAGTTGCATCATCAGGGCGTGTTATTGTATCCGGTGCATTAATTGATAGTATACGAGGAATTATATTCCCAATTTTATTTGAGTCTGATAAAGTTATTACCTCAGAACCATATACTGCATTAAAGTCTAAAAAAACGTACCCTGAATCATCTTTCAGTATATTCTCAATAGTAGTTGAGTCATTAAATATTTTTAAACTATAAAAATTATCACTCATTATAATATCACCATTGGTACCATCATCATATAATTTTAAAACATCTTTCGTATTAGTTCTACTATCTCCATACCAATCCACAACAATACTATCTAATAAATTTCCATTAAATATATTTTCAACATGCACTGCAAAATAAATTTTATTTATATCTTGATGAAAAGTGAACTGTGAATCTGAAATTGGAACTACTTCACTATTATTTACAACTTCTTCGCAAGAGAAAATAAAAAGAAAACAAATCTTTAGTAAAAATACTTTAATAAAATACTTCTTAAACAATTTTAAAATCAAAAGTTACTCCAATCTTGATTTTCTCTATTATATATATAATCTACCATTAGAGTTCCAACCTGGTCTAAACTCTTTGGACTGCAATTTTCAGGAACATCATCCATTGTGTGCCAAAAATTTGCATATGAGCTAGGGTATTTGAAATCAATTAAATCAATTGCAGGGATGTCAGCAATTTGATACAAAGGTACATGGTCATCATATATGGCAAATTGTGGCGTTATATCAAAAGCATCAAGCCCAAGTTCTTTTGCTCTACCCCAGAGATAACGAACTAATTTTGGATGAAATTCTAAAGAATACTTTTCAACAGGAAGATGCAACTGCTTATCACCGACCATGTCTAGATTAATTGCTTCTCTAGGCTTTGGAATAGGTAGGTTTTTAGCAAAGAACCTGGACCCTTGGCAATAAGTAGAATTTTCTCCGGGAATACCCATATCCTCCCCATCAAAGAAAACTAAATTAACTCCAATCTCCGGCGGGTTCTGTGACATAATTTTTGCAAGTTCTAATAAAATAGCTACCCCAGAAGCTCCATCATTTGCACCGATAATCGGTTGGTTCTTATCCCTTCGATTCTCTTCTTGATCAGCCCAAGGACGTGTGTCCCAATGGCAAGATATCATAGTTTGGAACTCTGCATCGGGATTAAATCTTGCAATTACATTTTGTAGGTCATATCTATTTTGCCCTCGCTGTTCTTGATAATCAAAATCTTGCAAAATCACTTCATCCGCATAGTTACTTAGTTCATCAACCATAAAATTTAGACAAGCATAATATCCCTCTGATCCCGGATTTCTAGGACCAAAGTCACATTGCTTAACTAAATATTCAAAAGCATGTTTTTCATCAAAACGAGGATTACTGGAACCACATCCAGAAAAAAGAATTAGCGTTAAAATTATTAATTTCTTCATTCTACCCTGAAATTGCAAGATTAATATCAAATCCAAAATCTCTATCAATTTTTTTACCAGTTGTTCTTGTATCACTTTCACGATATTCATAACGAACTCCGCCACTAACTTTTGTTGAAAATTGATAAGACATTCTAATCCCGGTTTTCCAGCTTTTTGAAAAGGAACCGACTTCTAAATTAATTTTATCGCCTGATCGTTGCTCTTCACTTTCATTACGATCATAATTCATTGTAAAACTTATGGTATTATTTAGATTAAGATCTCCATAAAATGGAACAGGGATATTTATTCCTCCACGATGCGTATATGTCCCAGTTGAAGTATAACTATTATCATTTTGAATAGTTAGGCCACTGGGAGACTCATCTAATGATTTATTTCTATTATGCCTAAAAGTTAGCGAAATATTTTTCTGAAGAGTCATATTCATTCCAAAAAGTGGGGAAAAATTCCTATTTACTCGAGAAGATCTCTCATATTCTTTGTATTTTTCAGCAAATAAACCAAAATTAAGAAAATTCATATTTTCAGGGGAAAAATCTTCAAATTGCCAAGACCTAGTCTCTTTACCTGAATAACTGTGTTCAAATGAGGCTGATTTTGCAACCCATTTAATAATAGGCCATTTTTCTAGACCACTTAATCGAAAACTCCAACCAGGGAAAGGGAGGCCATTATTAAAAAGATCTCCTATGGGTAAATAATCGCGAGTCATAGAAAGTTGCTCTAAACCTGAGCTTGAAATAGTCGTTGTAAAATTTTGAGAAAAATTGGTACTAATAGTAATAGCTCTAGTCAATTTTATTCCACTTCTAATAGATCCATCTCTCTTGTGATCCCAAGTCCCTAAGTTACTTCCCACCTCCTCAGAATGAATAAGTCCATGATCTGGTAACCAGCCAAATTTATACCCAACTGGAATTTCACCAATAATTTGATTAGCAGATCTATTTAGATTTTCATTATAACTCACAGAAATTGGATTAATTTTTTTAAACATGCTATGAACAATATTTAGAGGGTTAAATACTTTGCTCTTTTTAGCCTTATTTTCTTTGTTACTACCAGCTGGATTTTTAGTTCTCGTTCTAGAGCCACGCATTCTTCCACCTCCAGCTCTATTTTTTCCCTTTGATTTAGGTTTATAAACTAATTCAAATAGCTGCGAGGGTGTCAATGTGAAATTTGAACCAAACCTTAATTGCGTACTTACATTTTGACCTTCTCTAGTTAAGTCATCTGACCAACGAAAATTCGCGGTATAGTTAAACGAAGGTTTTAACCATTTAAATATTGCCGGGTTATATGATGTATTAAAACTTTCTGTTTTTTGAGTAACCGTACCAGGATCTAGCTCTTTTACGGCTGTCCAAAGATAACCTCGATATTCATTAAGCTTACTTTGCCCACTCCAACTGTACTTACTTGATAACGTATTAGTCAATTTATAATCTAAATTAAGAGATCTATCTAGACCGAAGTTATATGTTTCAGGACTCTTCACTCCACTTCTAGTTTGATTCCAAGTTAATTTTTCATTAACGATAATACCTGTTTTGAAGATTGAGGGTGTATAGTAAACGTGAAGATCACTTAAAGATTTACCAATTAAGGGAAAATTTTCAGTCCAAATAAAAGGCTTTATGTAATTAGTCCTTCCGAATGGGACGTTATACATGAAGCTTCCTTTATAATTTTCAGACCATTTTTGGCTATAGGTCACATCTGAGGATGTCGATTGTGAGGCACTAAGATTAAGAGATACATTATCAATCGTATATTTTAGAATTTGATTATCCGATTTTCCTGTTTTTTTAATAGACGTATTTAAAGAAATAGAGTTACTCTTAATCATTATTGAGTCGGGAATATTATCTTGACTAACTAACCGGTCTTCCCCTGAATAATACTTTGGTTTACTTTTATTTTGAGTAAAAGAACCATTTATTGGAAGGGAAAGACCCCAAGAGTTTGGAAAAAATTTGTCGAGGCTTAATTTTCCATTAATATTCAGGTTTTCTGAGGTATTATTGGATTTTGATAAACGTTCTTGTAGCCGATGGTAATCAGCATCCTGTCGACTGTAAATAACCGTGGCTAAACCAAGGTCCGATAATTTTAAACTAGATTGCATTCGCATAGCAACCCCTTTCTCTTTTTTTACACCACTTAAGCGTAGTTCATCAATCCAAAGTTCGCCACTGATAGGGTTTTCACCAATATTTTTAACACTCAGAGAAAAATATTGTAACCTATTCAATGCTGGTTTCCCTACAATTTTAATTTTCTCACCAGTTGGCTCTCCAAGTTCATCCGTGTAAATATATTTTCTTATATTTGCTGAGTCTAATAGTATATCTGTTTCTCTATTTTTTTTAATTCTGGATACATCAACCTCTTTTAGAGCCGTAAGCCAATTTAGATCGACTTTAAAACTATTTCTGTTCTCATCTTCATCCCACCCATCAAAAACGGGTTGAGTAATCTCATAGTAATCATCCCCTAATCCAAATTTAAGACTAAGTTGAACATCTGTTTCTGAAAAAGTAATTGAAGGACTTTTTCCATAAACATACATTTTCATAAAATCATAGGTCATAAAACTTCTTTTTTGATTATCATTCAAAGTATACAAAGTTTTTTGAGCAAGACCTGTATGTTTAGCCGGTAAATCATCAAACTTTAAGACGAGTGATTGTTCTTTTGATCTGATTTCATTTAATTGATCATATTCACCTTTAACACCTCTTGGCGGTATATAATCTGCATTATCTTCAGTATTGATCACCGCTACTTGAAATTTTGGCCCCCCTTCATCAAATGTGTTCAAGCTTGATTGGCTATTGAGATTATTTACAGTACTAGTATAAAAACTTGAATCCTCATCCATTATTCCTATTTCTTGCCATTCATTACCAACAATTTCCATTTTCGCAATTTGTAGTTGCCTTTGGATAGAATCAATTCCTGTAACCGCTAATCGAACATAACGTATTTCATTCCATTCTATATTTTGAACTTTCTTAAAGCTTGAAAGTGGTATTCTAAATAATTTCCAATTTGTTGGTTCTCCATTCTTTTCTGTTGTTCCCGCTAAGTAAGTTGTATCCGTTAACATAAAATCAGAAGAAAAATAGTCATTCGATTTATCAAGAAATGTTGAACGGTCTAAATCTTCTGTATCTGGATATTTTCCACCTTCTTGAATTCGAGATCCGGTTCCATTTGATTCAGTACCATTAGCTTGAGAGTAATCAGAGCTACCTGCTTCATAGTCCCAATTATCTCCATTCGGATCATTAATATCAATATCGCTAGACATATTAATTAAAGTCGAATCATTAACATAAAAAAACTCACTATAGGTTCCATTTTCTAAGCAACCTCCCCAGCCATCTTCTGTTTCATCAAAGCAACCATCAAGTCCAGTATCTTCGTTATCTTCTAAAAAACCATTTCCAAGAGTTAAACCAGCCCCTGGAATATCCTCTGTATTTAATTTCCCATTACCATCATAATCTTCAGAAATTTTCCCCATATCAATATGTAATCTTCCTGAGTTTCCCTTTACCCAAATTTCAAAAAATTTACTCTGAATTTGATCATAATCTCCAGTATAAAGGGAAGTGGTTACACCGACCCAAAGTGAATCAGAATTCAAATTTCTTTGAAATGCTCTTGATTTATATCTTAATATCAATACATCTGTTGTTTCATTTCCAGCTCTCAAAGATGTCGACTGATTTGGCCATATTTCTTTAGTTCGTACAGGAACATATGGATTAAACCAACTCAGTTTACCTCTATTTCTTTGTTTGTATTCAGCTCCAAAAGAAGAGTCAACTGAACTATATTTTAATGGTGCTGATGCTGCTTTCCAAAAGCGGCGTTGTATCGATGGCGAAGTAGTCCTTTTGCTTCCTTCAAAATCATCAATGAATGCAACCCCATCAGGGTCTCCAGTTTCATTATTACTTATTGAATTGGGGTTCGGAACAACCTGAGCTACCTCACCCTCTAATGATAATGAAGAAATCTTATCTGTTTCTATTAATGGGATTTTATCTAATAATCGAGTAAGACCATCCATTTCCCATTCATACCTTCCATTTAAATCCCAAATAAAATTACGAGTTGGCTCGTAACCAACTTCAACTTTTTCATTTATAATCGATTGATTAAAATATAAAGCAGTGAATCCAATAAATGAATTTGGTTTTCCTAAATCCATTTGTGCTCGAGTTCCGAAAATTGTTTTTTTATCAAACGAAACTAATTCATGCTTATCATAATTAACTTTTAATTTTGCATTTGGGTCATTTGCCGCATCACCCAAAAGAATAATTGTACCCGTGAAGTAATCAATATTATAATCAAGTCCTCTTTTAAGATTTATACCATTTTGAATTACTTCTTCGCTTCCTTCTATAAGCATAAAACCTAAATTTATAGTAGAGCTTTGATTTGTATAAGCCGCTTCAATCATCCAGCGATGGTCTCCATTAATCTCGGATGATGATGATGATGTATAAAGTACACCCGAACCTAATTGATTTTGCAACCGTTCACTCTTTTGTCCTCCCTCTAAAGAGTCAACTTTTGCAAATGGATAAAAAGAAGGAAACATTAATTCACCATCAATCATATTCATAACATTTGCCATTTCTTTATCTATAATTTCGTCATAATTCCGATTACCATTTTCGTCTAAGCTATCTAACCCAAAAAGAGTTATGTATGGTAAGCTTGAAGCCTTATCTCTCTCTGAAACAGGAGTGGCATTTTTATTCAAAATTTTCACTTCAAAACCATCAGGATTAATTTGTGAGGTTCCTAAATAGTAAACATTTTTAAACATTAAAGGCCAAGTAGAATGACTTGGATAGCTATTTCGAGGCTTTAGCATCATTAAAGCTAAATTTGTTCCAATTGAATCAGGTCCTGACCCAACTTCCATAATTATTTCACCTGTTTGTCTATCAGCTATACTAAAAGTACATCCTAAAATATCCTGAGATACTTGCTCCCGAACACGAATAAAACCTAAGTCTGAACTAACGTAATAATTGTTCCCTTGTTCTAATCGAATGAAACTACCTTCTTCATTCTCATCAGAATAGCTGGAAGTATCGGCTGGATTCACAAAGGCCATTCCAGTCATAGCATTGGGATCATTTATATTGATTGATTTATATAATTCAAAATTCTTGATTACAACATCACCAATTTGGTGAAGTCCATTTTTTAATGGATAAAACGAAGGAATAGAAAAAGCATTATTCACAAAGAAAGTATCAATCCCATCCCGAAACCAAGGATGAATAAAAAAATATCTATTTTTAATCCAATCAACATCTCGGATCTGCTGCTTACTACTTTGCCCACCACCTTCCCATTCTGATTGTGCTTTTTTTGATTTCTCTATAGATGCTATAGTTGTAATGTCAATGGGACCTAGTTTAGAAATTGCTTTCACACCAAATAGACCTTGATTTTTCCCAGAAAAAGTCACGTATTTTGTAGAAGGAAGAGAAAGAGAAATATTACCAGCTTCTACTTTTTGAATTATATCATCCTCATACCCTTCATAGGAAATTCTAATATTATTTTCCCAATCAAATTGTCGTTCTGAATCTTGGTCCATAGACACCGTTATCTTATCGCCAATTTTACCTTGTATATTTAAGTTTTGCTTCTGATCGAACTCCAGATGTGTATTTTGAGTTTGATTTAATGTTGATCGGACTAACTCCTGATCTTGAAATACCATTTTACCGTTAATATTCACATTACCACTAACCCGCAAAGAAGCCCTACCTAATCTTCCAATATCTAACCCAACGACCTCTAACATTTTACCCCTTGACCTTCTGGAGTCATCTTTACTTTTTTTATGCATAATTTCAAAAAACTTTGCATGCCATTTTTGTTTTTGAAGATTCTCTAAATACCACTCAATATTTGAGGTAAAAGGAATCTGAAACCTTCTATTTTCAATCAATTCATATATTGTAATTGAAGACCAATCCCATGAAACTTCAATAACCTCTTTTTTCAAATTAATTGGAAAATTGAAAAGACCTCTCGGAATTAACGGAATATTAATCGGTTGAATCAGTGAAATTGACCGGGGCGGGAAAGGGTTATATACAAACACAGATACTGGTGTAATATTAAAAATTTTAGAAAGTTCAGTATTTTGTTTTACAACAGATGGATCAATTTGTGAAAAAAGATTATTTATGGATATAAATATCCAAAAACAAAAAATTATTTTTTTGTTTAGGCTTTTTTTATATTTATTAGAATAGATCAAGTATCGTCTTGATTAAGATGATATCACTTTATTCGATAGACTCTCCATTCTTAAAATACTTAATTAATGTTTTTTCCATTTTATTTATAGCTCTAGATCTATGACTTATCAAATTTTTATCTTTTTGAGACATTTCAGCAAAAGTAGTTTCAAAATTATCAGGAATAAAGATAGGATCATATCCAAACCCCTTCTCTCCTTTTTTTTTAAAAGCTATTTTACCCTCGACAATCCCTTCCTCATAAAGCTCATTTGCATTATTAATAAAAGAAATGACAGTTCTAAAACGTGCTGTTCTTAATTCTAGTGGTATATTTCTTAATTCATATAATAGTTTATTTACATTGTCTTCATAGCTCGCTTTTTCTCCTGAATATCGAGCTGAATGAACTCCAGGGGCGCCATTTAAGGCATCAACCTCTAAACCAGTATCGTCGGCAAGGGTAGGCAGACCCGTAAATGAATAAACAGTTCTTCCCTTAATTAATGAATTTTCTAGAAGAGTTAAACCATCTTCTGTTATATTGCCAATTTCTGGAAAATACTCCAGACCTAAGACGTTTATACCCATGTTAGTCAAAAGAAAACTCATTTCTTTTTGCTTATTTTTATTATGTGTTGCTAACACTAGCTTTTTAGATGATGGCATGATAGAAAAACTCTACTTGAAAATGACGAGAAACATATGCGAATTCTATTAATGAATCAAGAAGTATGTCTTTTTTAGATTATCCAATCAAAACTTTTTGTTTTCGTCTACCTCTCCGTTAATTTAGCGACTAATCTGCAGTAAAAAATATTATGTTTACGTGGCTTGGTAGCTCAGTTGGTAGAGCAGAGGACTGAAAATCCTTGTGTCGCTGGTTCGATTCCGGCCCGAGCCACTTCTCTTTAACTCCCCTAATATAGACGCTTATGGGAGTTTTTTATTCTCAAAAACACCCCTTAAATACACATCCTTAGGTAGTTTTTTACTACCAGATTACTACCACCTACGATGGTGAGAGTAATTCCATTCCAAATTTTACTACCACTAAAAGGAGGTATATAGTGATTGTAGTTTATATCCGGTGTTCTACCGATAAACAAGATAATAGTATCCATACACAGAAAAATATGTTGAGGTCCTATTCCAAGATACACGGATTAGAGATAGATGACTTCCCAAAGAGCCAAAGATATTATTCAGGATAAAAGGAAGAATAGTAAGGTCTATGGAAAAACTCCATATGGTTTTCATAAGGTTGGTAATGAGTTGGTTAAGAATGAATATGAAATTAAGGTTTTAAGAAAGATACAGAACCTCCGTACTAAAGGGAACTCTTACCAAAAGATAAGTCAATTTTTAAATAGAAATAACTACAAGACAAAAATGGGTAAGAAATGGAGCAGAGAGAATGTCTATTCGTTGTTAAAAATAGACCGAAATATCATTGGTTTCTCCACGACAAATAGCTATTTAGGAGTGTAAGGGTATGAACGGAAACTTACAGAATATCAAGAAAATACCTCGGTGTTCTACCTGTAATTACAGACATAAAATACATTCAGACGGATTTGAGTATCTTGATTGTATGTTATTTATGAAGAAAAGAGATGGTAAGAAAAAGTCTTAGAAAGATAATAAAAAAATGAGTTTTTTCATTTAATCATCCCTAAAAGAATGGAATAATTGTGATAATAATCATTTAGATAGTGTTAAGGTGTTTATTGAGTAAATCTAATGATATTATTTACAAGGTATTTGAAAAGAACTAAATTGTTTTAACGATATAAAGGATAAATATGAAGAAGAAAGATTTTTATTAAGTGATAATGTTATAGAACATGGATCAGCAACTTCTTCAATATTTAGAATCGATCTTAAAAATAATATTGTTTTAACTCAATCGAGAAGAATGGAGGAAAGTATTTTTGGTGATGACTTTGAAGATGTGTACAAACTAATTGATGAAAACTTAGTTAAAATGAAATAGAATGAATTTTTATACAAAAATAATCACAGCATTGATAATTTTATTACTTTTTATGCTTTTTGGATGTGATAATCCAAAAGGAGTAAAAAAACCTAATTTTATTATTATTTTTACAGATGACCTTGGTTATGGTGATTTAGCATCCTATGGTCATCCAACCATATCAACACCTAATTTAGATAAAATGGCTTCTGAGGGAATGAGATTTACTCAATTTTATGCTGGCTCATCTATTTGTACACCTAGCCGCGCAGCTCTTTTAACTGGTAAATTACCTATTCAATCTGGGATGTATGGTAATAGAAGTGTCCTCTTCCCGGATAATGCTGGTGGTTTGGACCCCAGTGAAAAAACAATTTCTTCATCTTTAAAAGTCCTTGGCTATAAAACTGCATGTGTTGGGAAATGGCATCTTGGCCATTTAAATAATTATATGCCATTGAATCATGGATTTGATGAGTTTTATGGTATTCCTTATTCAAATGATATGAGACCTCAAAGTAATTGGAAATATGCTCGTGAAAATTTCCCTCCATTACCTTTTCTTGATGGGCATGATACAATTGGTGTCAATATCGATCAAAGTAATTTTATTCAGATGTTCACTAAAAGATCCATAACTTTTATAAAGAAAAATAAAAATAACCCTTTTTTCCTCTACTTAGCTCATTCAGCTCCCCACACTCCTTTAATGGTAAAAGAAGAATATAAAGGAAAAAGTAAAAGAGGTCTTTACGGGGATATAGTTGAGGAGCTTGATGCCAGTGTCGGAAACATACTCGAAACATTAAAGAACTTAAAAATTGAGGATAAAACATTTGTTATTTTTACAAGTGATAATGGTCCTTGGGGATGGGCCAATATTGATGGTGGCTCTTCTGGACTATTAAAAGGAAATAAGGGTAGTGTTTATGAGGGCGGATATAGAGTACCTGCGATTGCTTGGATGCCTGGAACAATACCTGAGTTAACAACTACTGCATTAGCTTCCACTCTTGATTTTTTCCCAACCATGATATCTTTAGCAGGTGGAAAGTATGATAAGAAATCTTTAGATGGACAAGATTTAACTAAAACTTTTTTTGAGAATATACCTATAAGAACAGATATCCATTATTATAGACAGGACACATTAATTGCATTAAGGCATAATCAATGGAAAATATATATTAAAGATCCAGATCCATGGAATGATGAATTCACCCATGAAGATATACCTTTACTGTATAATATGGATCAAGATCCTTCAGAAAAATATAATATCGCAAAAGAAAATTCAGAAATTGTAAAAAGTTTGCAAAATTTATCAATTGAACATATTCGTTCTGTTCCTAAAAAATCTTCGAAGTATGATGCAATCATACCTTCATTCCAATCAGCATATGATCAGTATGATAAAAAACTGTAGTGTATTAGTTTCATTTCTAAGCTAATCAGAATAATACAAATGATAGACCAAATATTGTTTTGTTGCTGGCAGATGATTTAGGCTTTAATAAAATATGGATAATATGGATAAGAATTAATTTCAGGTATTATTTAAAATTATCATAATGGATTTACTTCGTCAAAATATAAATTTACTCTTAAAAATAACGATAATTATTTTATTACTTCTTTTTTGGAATCAAAAATCTAAAAATAAGATTGAAGATATCACAGGAGATCAAATGGTTCTTATACCCAGTGGAGGATATAACATGGGAAGGGATCATTCAGAATCCTATCTTGATGAAAAACAGATTCATAGTGTAAAAATAGATTCATTTTATATGGATAAATATGAAGTTTCAAATGCTGATTTTTTGTTATTTATAAAAGAAACTGGTTATAGAACAACTGCTGAACAGGTGATAAATTGGGGTGATATGAAAAATCAACTTTCATCTGGAGCAGAGCGACTTCCCGATTCATTAATTGTTCCAGGATCTTTAGTTTTTCAATCTTTAGAATATAATAATATAGAAAAAAATCAATTGAACTGGTGGAAATGGAAACCCGGTGTTTCTTGGAGAAATCCATCTGGGGTTAATTCATCGATAAAAAAGATTATGTCTCATCCTGCTGTACATGTTTCATGGGATGATGCGGCTGCATATGCGAAATGGGCAAAAAAACGGTTGCCAACTGAAGCCGAATGGGAATGGGCTGCAAGAGGTGGGAAAAAAAATATGATGTACCCATGGGGAAATGAATCTATAAATAGTAAACCTATGAAAGCTAATTTTTGGCAAGGACATTTCCCATTTATTAATTCTAAGGAAGATGGGTTTATTGATACTTCTCCTGTGGGTTCGTTTCCACCCAATCAATATGGTTTATACGATATGTCTGGAAATGTTTGGGAATGGTGCTATGATGATTACGATAATAATACCTATCATATTGATGGAAGTAAAGAACTTCTCGCAAATCAGAGAGTAGAAATATTATCAGATAATATTATTCCACCATTAGCCTTTAAAAAAGTTATGCGCGGTGGCTCTTTTCTATGTAATGATAGTTATTGCTCAGGTTATAGAGTTGCAAGAAGAATGAGTGCGAGCAAAGACACAGGTTTAAGTCATACAGGTTTTCGCTGTGCAAAAGATATTTAGCTTCTAGAAAAAAATATTTCATTGTCATAGGATAAATGATATGAATAAATGAGTTTTCATTAGTTTCATATTATTATAGTATTGAAGTACGAGATGTTAGAAAAACAAAAAAAATAATTTTATTGTAATAAAATTATTAATGTTAAAATTTTACTTCTGCTTATTTAAATAATAGTATTTTAAATTTTTCTTGAGATTTGATTCTTAAATTTAATTATAAAATAATAATAGGGTTTTTAAAAATGAAAATAAAAGCAATTTTTTCTGTATTATTTATTTTCTTTTTTTGTATTCAATAGTCACAAATGCTTTCAAGACTCTTTTTAATAAAACAAGGTAAGTGCTGTGGAAATGGTTGCCTTATGTGTCCTTATGAAGAAACACATAAGGGGAAATCAAAAAAAATTAGAACAGAAGTTCTTGAAAATTTAGAAAAATGGGAGGAGCAAGAATTGAAAATTTTAAAACTAAAAAAGTGACTTATTTAAATATTTGAATAAGTCTTTTGGTGTTTTAAAAAGTAAATCTGCTGAAGCATTCTCAAGCTCTTTAGCTGATCCATTACCCCATAAAACACCACCTGAAATTATATTTGCATTTTTAGCTGTTTTTATATCGATTTCTGAATCTCCAATAAAAAGTGTGTTTTGAGGTTTTACTTGATAAAAACTCATTATTTCTAAAGTCGATTTTGGATTTGGTTTACGCTCGTATAAATAACCAGCCCCATAAGATTTCATCTTATATTCTTTGAAATATTTTTCAACACATTTTAATGCGAGTAAATGCAACTTATTAGTTACTAAACCAATATGAGTATTCCGGGTCAATAATAAATTCAAAATGTCATAAACACCATCAAATACTTTAGATTTTTTATTTAAATTCTCAGAATATATATTTTTCACCTGGTTTAGGACTTCA
>Ga0308019_10001554_pt1 | contig 13654 bp, 9 predicted proteins | sample Neamet284_FD_203135 | JGI IMG/M metagenome (GOLD analysis project Ga0308019, IMG submission 203135) | Marine microbial communities from water near the shore, Antarctic Ocean - #284 | ecosystem: Environmental > Aquatic > Marine > Unclassified | place: Southern Ocean | collected 2014-10-01 | reverse complement strand
ACGGGCCACGGCGAGTATTTTATTCGTGCTGCTGTCGCCCATGACATTTGCGCACGCATGGCCTACAAAGGCATTTCGTTGCAACAGGCTCAAAACGAGGTGGTGCAGGATAAATTAGTGAAAATGAATGCATCAGGTGGTGTGGTGGGTGTCGATAAGGATGCTAACGTGGCTTTTTCGTTTAATTCACTGGGAATGTACCGCGCATCGATAGACAAACATGGCGACTTAGTGGTGAAAATTTTTAAACACAACTAAATGGATAGGAAAAGTATGACAACAGAACAACATTATTCGATTGGAACCCCCGGGAAACCATGGGGGAAAGAAGATAAAGCAGCTTGGTTAAGCCAGCAAATTATTAAACGATCATACCAGCAACAGGTAGTGGCTAAGGTAGCAAAAATAGGACAAGACCTGTCAGAGTTGCTCGTTGTCGAGCAATATGGCGTCTTATCGTATGATCCAGACACTTACACCCTGTGGGTGATTAAAACGAAATACTGGCAAGACCACAAACCCACCGTATTAATTACAGGTGGTGTACATGGTTATGAAACCAGCGGTGTTCAAGGTGCGCTTAGGTTCGTTGAGACCATGTTAGGTTCTTATGCGGACACTTATAATTTTGTTGTTGCACCCTGCATCAGTCCCTGGGGATATGAAACGATTAATCGCTGGAATCCCAGCACCATTGACCCTAATCGGTCATTTAAATCGGATACTGCGGTAGAAGAGGCCAGCAATATTATGACCTATGTTAAAGGTCTTAATGTGCCTATTCTGACCCACCTTGATTTGCACGAAACAACTGACACTGATAACTCTGAATTCAGACCAGCCCTAGAGGCACGTGACGCTGTTGATCAGGAGTTATGGGAAATTCCCGATGGTTTCTACGGTGTGGGTGATAGCGACAATCCAGTGCCAGACTTTCAAAAAGCGATCATTGATGCAGTTGAAAAAGTTACGCATATAGCACCCTCAGATGAAAACAACTATTTAATTGGTGCTAAAACAGAGCAACGGGGTGTGATTAATTACCCTATTAAAGGTCTTGGTTTATGCGCAGGCTTTACCGATGCACCCTTTGTTACTACCACCGAAGTTTACCCAGACAGCCCAAAAGTTGATGATGAAAATTGCATCATGGCGCAGGTTGCGGCGGTTAAGGGTGCGCTGGATTATCTCAAAACGATCTAAAAGAGCGTTACAGCCGTTACATATGCCAGCGGTTGCTAATGCTTTGTTTACTCAATTAGGTAAAAAACGACATCAATTGCCGCTTGGGACCAAGGTATAGAGGCCTACTAGCAGGCTACCTAAATTTTATTTAGGTTTGGTCATGATTGCATACCAGTTTAGAGAGATGAGCCCTAATTCTTCTGCTTTGATATAGGATTCTGAGTTAGCGTGCATGCGCCTAACCAAGAGAAAGATTTTGCGCGGCAGTATGCGAAGAGAGGTTAAAAACGAAAAGATCGTTTCGAATCTGCCGTAAAGAGCCACTTCTTTTTTGATATTCTCAACAGCGCCATGACCTTCCGACTTTAACAACTCAAATCCTGTCTCTTTAAACGCATCCTCCCAAAATTTGTAATACCAAAATCCCCCAAAAGCTGTTAACTCTCGCGTATGTTGAATCAATAATCGATGGCTATGATTTTCTCTATCATAGTTATCTAGTGCAGCCACATCGTTAAAGCCAAACTTCCCGCCAGGCTTTAGCACTCGAAATATCTCTTTTAAGGTGAATTCTAAATCGCTGATGTAGGTCATCGGTTGTATTGCGTAAACAGCGTCAAAGGTGTTGTCGGAGAAATTAAAGGGCTTATTAAAATCGCCTACAGTGAAGTTAGATTTTTGTAATTCAGGGTCTCGCCAAGCTTTTTCAATTTGTGATTTATCAATATTAAAACCATACAGATTAGCACCAGTAATTTCAGCCATACTTCTAGCGATGGCACCACAGCCGCAGCCTATCTCAAGTATTTTGGCGTCCTTAGTCACATCCAAATCTTTCGCCATTTTTTCTTCAAGCAGAACTTGGTTTTCCATTACTGATTTTTTAGGGTCCATGACGGGAGGCATATACATTTTCTCGACGGATCCGAGGGTGCAAAGCAAACTAATAATTCGATAATATTGTTCAAGTTCTGGACTGCTACCTTGTTTGTAGCCCTGAAGCGTAATATGGTTCTCATAGTCTGTTTTAGTGCTTTCTGGAGAATCAACAAATAGCGCACCATAGGTGCTCATAAATGCTGTAAATTCGGTCTCACTGATCTTTAATAACTCTCTTAGCGCGCTTAGTTTGGTACGCATATTGGTCATTTTTTGAGCCATGGGCTGCGTCCTCAGTTATTCCTACATTATTTCCCTTCCCTTAATGCTAAAGATTAAAAAAATAGGGATTAGAGACGATGACGTTTAGGCTTTTAAACCTAAACGTCAGGGACTATATAAAGTGTAGTCTAAACACGAGCCTAGCTAGGGATATTGTGTAAAAAAGGAAAGGTTATAGTTTAATATCGAAGTGTTTGACCACAGTTTCTTTGATTTCCCAGGTTCCTTTAAATCCAGCTTCTACCACAAAAGCATCACCAGCCCCCACATCCAAGGGTTCTTCGCCCTCTGGTGTAATAGTAATTCTGCCTTCTATTAGATGAACAAACTCATACTCTGAATAAGTTGCGCGATAGGTTCCGGGGGTTGCTGTCCAGATGCCAGAAATCATACTGCCATCATTTGATGTATGGAGTATCCAAGTTTTCATGGTAGGACGACCTTCGATAACTTCCCAGCCTTCGAGATCTTCACTGATCACCTCAGCTGATTGCTGGTTGTCGAGTTTAAACAAATGTTTCATTTCCAGAGTCCTTTTATAGGTGGTTATCATATTGTTTACCTTATCTTTACTTCATGGATAAAACAAACAGTTGCCGGAGTACCCGCTATTTAAATGAATATAGTGATTAAATTGTAAATCCATATAATTTTAACTACGCTTAAAGTTCATTCTTAGTTTTGCATAGCAAAGTATAGGTATTGCTAACTGCAAAATAAATAATTATAAAAGGATTTCATTTATGAAAATTAAATTGGTTATTCCAGTCATATTGGCTTTGTTAATTTGTAATGTTGGTTTTGCGGCACATCATGAAATGGCAGAAAACCCTAACGAAGCAGTTGCCGTAAATTGGCTAAAAGCGCAGGCAACGGGTAAAGCCGAAACTATCGCCTATGTTTCTGAGCATTTCGCAGAAGATGGCATGATTTTTGGAGGTCGTTATGTTGGGTTCGGGTTTACCTGGAACCCCGAGGACGATAGCAAGATGGTTATAGAACGAATTGTTCCCGGTAGTCCAGCGTCTAAAGTCCTCCGCCCTGGAGATGAATTTATTGTTGTTAAGGGCGTTCGAGTAAACAAAAGAACCATGGATAAATTATCTTTTCGCGGTAAGCCAGGGGAGCCAGTTAAGGCTACTATAAAGCGTGATGGTAAGCGGCTTAACATAGAAGTGGAGCGCGGTATTATTAGTAATAACTATGGTAAAGCTGACTTAATGGCTAATCTAGAGTCAGGCGACGCATCCAACTGGTCGGCAGAGCTAAAGGTTAACGAAGTGGTTAGTAAAGGCAGTGTGGTTTATGTTTGGACAACTCGAAAAGATAGAGACGACAAGGTAGATTTACCCTTTGAGGCGCATATAGTTACACGCTTTTTCTTCAACGATGCAGGTCAAGTCGAGGCTATTGCAAACTTATCGGAAGATAGGTTTGTCTTAGAGCAAACGGGTTACTCTATTTCGCGATAGCACTTTTTAATATCCTTTCCAATCTGGAAAGCAGTAAAAAAGGCCTCACAAGAGGCCTTTTTTGTGACTGTTAGGCTCGCAAATTTATGCTGTTTATCTTTCACCAGTCCAGTAATGGTTAAGATCTTCTAGACCCCATCTCTCTGGTAGTTCAGGGCTAGCAATACTGTCTTTAAGTTGCGGGTCTGAAAAGTCGATAATTTCCACTTCAATATAAGTATTAAGAGTACAAGAAAAGAAAACCTTCACTCTAGGCTTCAGTAAAGCAGTATTATTTTGTTCATAGACTACGCCCATTTTGCCGCTGGCAAGTCTCACCAAGGAGCCAACGGGATAGATTCCTATTATCTTGACAAAACTTTGAAATAGTTGGGGATCAAAGTGACCTTTCCATTGAGACATCCGCTGCAATGCTTCAGCAGGGTTCCAACCTTTTTTATAAGGACGGTCAGATGTAACGGCATCATAGACGTCACAGATGGCACCCATTCTCGCTAAAAGACTAATTTCAGTCCCCTTGAGCCCCTTCGGATAGCCAGAGCCGTCAATTTTTTCGTGGTGGTGTAGGCATACATCCTCAACCTTCTCACCAACACTATAGTGAGTGGTGAGTATCTTATAGCCTTCATCTGGATGAGTTTTCATTAACTCATATTCTTGATCTGTCAATTTTCCGGGCTTGTTTAAAATATCATCAGAAATTTTGGTCTTACCGATATCATGTAAAAGACCTGCAATTCCTGCCTCAGTACATGTTTCCTGGTCGAGTCCTAGCGACTTGGCTAATGCGATCATTAGCGCGCAGACTGCTACAGAGTGCATGTAGGTATATTCGTCAGCAGTCTTTATGCGCATTATGCTGATCAGGGCGTCCGAGTTACGCATCACTGATTCAGATATTTCGGTCACAATGGTTTTGGTAGTACCAAAGTCAATAGAGTTGCCCATACGAGCATCTTCGAACATAGTTTGAATAGCTTTTTTGGAGCTTGCATAGACCTTCACTGCCTGCTTGATTTCTTTTTCCATTGGCTGAGTTTGTGGTACAGGATCTCTACGATAGGGTAAGTCTGGCGGCAATGAATCACTGGATTGGGCATGGATGAAGGTATCGAGCCCTTTACTGGTGTCGATGACCAGTTCACTAATACTACTTTGCCGTATTTTAAGAATATCTTTATGAGAATCGAGAGTAAAACCCGCGCGCCAAAAAGGGTGGTCTAACCAGCTGCCACAAAACTTATGCACATGCATGCCAATTTCTAAGTCAACGGGTTTAATATTTTTAAGCATCACTACAAGTTCCTGGGCAGCTAAAAATACAAATTAATCTTATTTTTGGCTTTATATTTTTGCTAGCTCGGTTAGGAGTATGGGATGCTATAACCATGTCACAAGATATCTTTAGAGTGTTGTGGGTATCAAAGATAATTACTGTATGACAATTATACATTTATGTATAGTAATGATTCAAAGACTCTATAACAGACGTCGATCTAACCTTTAAAAACAGCAGGATTATGATAAAAAAAGGGACTAATTTTCATTAGTCCCCATACCAACCGACAGTATTACGGCCTATATTTGGTAGTCAATAACTTGGTAGCCCAGGGCCTCTAACTGAGGTCTCAAGGTTTTTGCGTCACCCACCACCACCATCAACATCTCGTCAATAGCGAGGTGCTTTTCGGCAAGAGCATTAATCTCAGCTTTGCTAATGGTAGCGACGATTTTAGAGCGCTGGCTCACAAAGTCTGGAGTTAGGTTGTGCTCTAAAATCTGCGCTAAGAAACCTAGCTTTGCTCTGGGTGTTTCGTATTTTAGAGCGTCTTTTTGATTGATTGAATTGCGCATGAACATCAGCTCTTCGTCGGTAATTCCCCGCTCGGCATAGTCTTTTATCTCATTAACGAATTCGACAATAGATTTATCCGTCGCATCCGCGCGTACTTCTGCGGCCGCCGTGTAGTAACCGGACAATTTACCTCCACTAAAATAGGATCGAGCGCCATAGGTATAACCTTTATCTTCACGCAGATTTAAATTAATGCGACTATTGAAGGCTCCTCCAAGGGCAAAATTCATGAGCGATGATTTGTAGTATTCACCGGTAATATCTTCGGTCATTGAGCGTTTTCCAATTCGAATGGCAGACTGAGCGGCACCATCTTTGTCGACCAAATAAATCATGCCCATTTTACCGCTACCTTTAGGGAGAGATAAATCTAGATCGGCGGCCTTTCCTTGCCAGTCTTCCAAGATAGATAGCGATTCTGTGAGCTGAGCCTGATCTAAGTCAGATACGGCAATCAGCTGGCCGCCAAAGGGCTTTACCTGTTGTAGATAAAACTCTTTAACATCATTCAAAGAAATATTAGTGAGCGACTCTTCATTGCCAGAGCTTGGCATAGAAGCAATATTGTTAGCATTCAGAAGCTGTCGATAGGCAGTGGAAGCCAGATAGCCAGCATCTTTTTTGCTATTTAATGCGCCCTGAATGGCATTATTTTTTAAACGTTCGAATTCACTTTCCAAAAATGCTGGCGCCCTAAGTTGCTCATTTACCAAGGATAGTGTGGCATCTAGATTCTTAGTCAGCGCACTAACATTAACATTCAGGTAGTGATTGCCTGCTGAGATGTAAACGGAACTGCCAAGCTTTTGCAGTGCTTTGCTCATCTCTTCGGCACTGCGCTCTGTGGTTGATTCCCCCAACATGCTGGCGAGTAATGCAGCGGTTCCTGCCTTGTCTTTGGTATTGAAGTAATGGCCCGCAGGAATTTTAAGGAGCAGAGAAGTAGTGGGTGTTTCAAGACTTTGGGCGCCTAAGATGGATATGCCATTATCAAAATTGTGCTGCCACATCTCGGGGATATCGACGGCTTTGGTGGCACCAGCGATTGGGATTAGACTCCGGTCAAAACTGTCTATACCTTTGCTCACAGACAGTTCATCTGCAGAAGTGGAGGATTCACCGCCCGCACTTCTTGGTCCAGGGACAAAGTTGTTTTCTGCTGATATTGAATTTAGTTGTCCGTTAGGGACCACACTCATGATCACGCCATGCTGATCCTTAATATATTTTTTAAAGACCCGCATAACATCTTCTTTGGTGACATTATTGTAGCGGGCTATATCTTGTGCAATATAGTTGGGGTTATTGGAGAAAGTCTGATTGGCTGCCAGTTGACTGACTTTACCCGACACGCTTTGCAGGCCAAAGACAAATGAGGCTTCCATCCCAGCTTTAACCTTCAGTAAATCATCTTCTTCAACACCCCGCTGTTCGAATTCAACCAAGGTGTCACGAATAATTTTTTCGATATCAGAGAGAGATTTACCAGAAGCAGGATGAGGCAGTGCCAATAAACTAAAGGTGCAGCTCAATTCAGCGCAGGGATGGCCAACTTGAGCCTGTACCGCAAATTGAGTTTTCACTAGGTTTTTGTAAAGTAGAGATGTTTTTCCACCGCCTAGGATGCTGGACAATACATCCAAGGGAGCTTCGTCCTTATGGCGCAGTGAAACTGTGGGGTAAGCCATGTAAAGGAGAGGCAAGTGAACGTTATCTTCCATCGAGATATAACGGTCTTCAATAATCTCAAATGCCGGCGTTTTAGGCATAGCCGCTTCAGGGCCTTTAGGGATCGAACCAAAGTACTTTTTAACTAGCGCTAGTGTCTCAGAAACATTAATGTCGCCACCGATGGTTAGAGTGGCATTATTGGGGCCATACCAGCGCAGAAAGAAAGCCTTTAAATCATTTACATTAACCCGATTTAGATCATCCATGTAGCCGATTACAGGCCAAGAATAGGGGTGGCCAGCGGGGTAAAGGGCTTCAGAAACTCGTTCGTTAAGTCGACCATAAGGTTGGTTGTCGACACGCTGACCGCGTTCATTTTTAACAGTTTCACGTTGCACTTCAAATTTTTCTTGAGTAACGGCATCGACTAAAAAACCCATTCGGTCGGCTTCAAGCCAAAGCATTTTTTCTAATTGATTGGAGGGGACTGTTTGAAAGTAATTAGTGCGATCACTATTAGTGGTTCCATTCATTGTGCCACCGGCTTCGGTGACCAACTTAAAGTGCTGTTCGTCGGCGACGTTTTCTGAGCCCTGAAACATCATATGTTCGAAAAAATGAGCAAATCCTGACTTACCCAATTCTTCTCGTCCTGAACCCACATGATAAGTAATATCAACGTGAACCAACGGATCGGAGTCGTCTGAATGTAAGATTAGGGTTAACCCGTTATCTAATACGAATTTTTGATAAGGGATAATGGTCTTATCATTCTCGCCAATTACCTCCTCAATGAATTTTATGCCTTCAATACTGGTGACTGATTTTTTATTGCCGTTTGTCGTTTCTTCGCCTTGGCAGGCCGCCAGAAAGATAGCGACAAGTAGAATAGACCATTTTTTCATTTTAGCTCTCCTGAGAAATTATTTGTGCTGGTTTAATTTAATATTTCAAACCGAATTTGCGTACCGCATTCTTGACTTCCATCAACAATATTACAAGAACAATTTCATTTTTTTGGAAACATGTAAATACCAATAGAAAGGTTGTAGTTCCCTAGGTAATCTATACCTTTTATAGGCGCAATAAATATTCGAAGTCGTTAGCTTTCATCATTTATACTGGCAGGTATATAGGGGGGGCTATGGCCTCTGAATTGTTTAAGGTATACGGGACTAAACATGAGACTACGCAAAAAAATATCATTATTAGGAATTCTTTGGCTCAGCTTTTTATTGAGTGCTTGCATGGAAAATGGGGATCACCAAACAAATAACATGCATCAGATAGATTTGAGTGAGTATCCAGATACTCGTAAAGGTGAGGTAGTTGACCGCTATTTTGATATGCCTATTGCTGATCCATACCGCTGGTTGGAAGATGACATGAGCTCAGAGACTGGGGCTTGGGTGATGGCCCAAAATGCAGTCACCTTTGGGTATTTAAATAAAATTCCTTATCGAGAGAATATTAAAAAGCGTATAGAAACGCTCTGGGATTATGAGAAAGTCGGCGCTCCTTTCAAAGAAGGAGCTTACACATACTTTTACAAAAACTCAGGTTTGCAAAATCAATATGTTGTCTATCGCTTTGCAGGGAATGGCGAGCCAGAAGTATTTCTAGATCCCAACACTTTTAATGAAGAGGGAACCACCTCTTTATCAACATTAAGTTTTTCTCAAGATGGTTCGCTGGCAGCCTACTCTATTTCAGAAGCAGGTAGTGACTGGCGCAAAATTATTATCATTGATGCAGAGACTAAACAGTCCTTAGAAGATCCTGTTGTTGATGTGAAGTTTTCTGGAATTGCCTGGAATGGGCAAGATGGATTCTTTTATTCGAGTTATGACAAGCCTGAGGGTAGCGAACTTTCCGCCAAAACAGACCAGCATAAGCTTTACTACCATAAGTTAGGGACTGCCCAACAAAAAGATCCCGTTATTTTTGGTGGTACTCCTGAACAGAAGCGCCGCTATGTAGGTGGAGATGTTACCGAAGATGGCCGATATTTAGTAATATCTGGGGCCGTTTCAACCTCGGGAAACGATCTTTATGTGAAAGATTTGAGAATACCTAATGCACCATTGGTGACAATCTTAGATGACACTTCGTCAGAAACCTATGTCATTAATAATGTCGGAACTAAACTATACATAGTGACCGACCGAGACGCGCCGAACCAACGTATGGTGACGGTTGATGTAGCTAACCCAAAACCTGAAAAATGGAAAGATTTTATTGCTGAGACTGAGCATGTGCTTTCGGCATCAACTGGCGGTGGCTATTTCTTCATAGAATATATGGTCGATGCAGTTTCAAAAGTTTATCAATATGACTATCAAGGTAACCAGCTGAGAGAGATTACATTGCCCGGCATGGGAAGCGCGAGCACCATTAGCGGTAAGAGAAAAGATACTAAGTTGTATTATTCTTTTACTAACTACAACACGCCGCCAACCATTTTCGAGCTCGATACACAGGAAAATACCTCTGCAGTATTTAAAGCATCGGGCGCTAAATTTTCCAGCGATGATTACATTTCATCACAGCATTTTTATACTTCAGAGGATGGTGTCGAGATCCCAATGATGATTACGCATAAAAAAGGATTGGTTTTGGATGGCAAAAATCCAACCATCCTTTATGGATACGGAGGATTTAACATAAGTCTGATGCCTTCATTTAGTATTGCCAATGCGTTTTGGTTGGAGCAAGGGGGTGTATACGCGGTGCCTAATTTGCGTGGAGGTGGTGAGTATGGCAAGCAATGGCATGATGCTGGCACACAATTAAATAAGCAAAATGTGTTTGATGATTTTATCGCGGCTGCTGAATATCTTGTTGACACTAACTATACCTCTCGTGACTACTTGGCGATTAACGGACGCTCTAATGGCGGCCTCTTAGTTGGTGCGGTGATGACCCAAAGGCCGGATTTGATGGGGGTTGCACTCCCCGGGGTCGGTGTTATGGATATGTTGAGATACCACACATTTACCGCTGGTGCTGGCTGGGCCTACGATTATGGAACATCAGAGCAAAACCTAGAAATGTTTGAATATCTGAAAGGTTACTCTCCAGTACATAATGTTAAGCAAGGAGTAGCCTATCCAGCCACAATGGTCACCACAGGAGACCATGATGATAGAGTTGTTCCTGCCCATTCATTTAAATTTGCAGCAGAACTACAAGCAAAACAGTCAGGACATAATCCGACATTAATTCGAATTGAAACTAATGCGGGACATGGGGCGGGAACTCCAGCATCGAAAGTTATTCAGCAGTACGCGGACAAGTTTAGCTTCACTTTTTTCAATATGGGCTTTAAGGAGCTGCCTGTCACGGTAGAGAAATAAGGGCGGCTAATTTTTTATAAAACAGGTAACATCCAAATACTTTTTTAATTCGTAAGCTATGATTACTAAGATAATTAAATTTTACAATGGAGTTTTTATGAAGCACATCATGTCAGTTTTTATATTTGTTGGTCTAGCCTCAGTCACTAGTTTGTCTCAAGCCGCCTGTAGTTTTGATGTTGAGGTGGGGGACTATCTTAAATTCAGCGCTGCGGAAATGGCTGTCGAGAAAAGTTGTGAATCTATAACGGTTAATCTTAAACATAGCGGTAAGCAACCTGCGAAATTTATGGGTCACAATTGGGTATTATCTGCTGATGCTGATGTACAGGCGATTGCTACTGAAGGCATGAGTGCAGGGTTGGTCAGCAATTATGTACCGGCTGGAGATGCAAGAGTGCTTGCTGTATCCAAAGTGATTGGTGGCGGTGAGAGTACCAGCGTAACATTCTCTACAGCAGGCTTGACCAGCGGTGCTGCTTACACATTCTTTTGTTCTTTCCCGGGGCATTCGTACAGTATGCGCGGGGCATTTACGGTTAATCCATAAAGATAAAAACGTAATAAAAAAGGCCACTTAACAGTGGCCTTTTTTTGTCTTGGAAAACTAAAGATATCGCCTATTTGTCGACAAATGCGCGCTCAATAACGTACTCACCCATCTGACCACTGCGCGTTTCAGAGAAACCGCGCGCTTCTAAAATAGCACCCATATCTTTCAGCATGCTGGGACTCCCGCACAACATAAACCGGTCATCTTTTTTGTTAGGAAGAGGCAAATCTAGATCGAGAAACAATTTTCCACAGGTCATCATGTCGGTTATGCGCCCATTATTTTTAAAAGGCTCTCGTGTCACCAAAGGATAGTACTTTAGTTTTTGCTTTACTAGGTCACCCAAATATTCATGCCCGGCTAGTTCGTTCTGAATGTAGTCGGTGTAGGCGAGTTCTGAGACATAACGTACCCCATGTACAAGCACAATAGAGTCAAATTGGCCGTAAACCTCTGGGTCTTTAATAATACTTAGAAATGGCGCAAGGCCGGTCCCGGTGCCTATTAAGTAAAGGGTTTTTCCGGGCAGTATTTGGTCAGTAATCAGGGTGCCGGTAGGTTTACTGCCGATCAATAATTCATCGCCGACAGTTAGGTGTTGCAGTTTCGACGTAAGAGGCCCGTTTTCTACTTTGATGCTAAAGAACTCTAATTCATCTTCATAGTTGGCGCTAACAATACTGTAAGCACGCATTAAAGGCTTGCCTTCGTGCACAAGACCGATCATCACAAAATGACCATTCTTGAACCTAAATGCCGCATCCCGCGTTGTCTTGAAACTAAACAGAGTGTCGTTCCAATGATGCACAGCGGTCACTGTTTCTGTTATTACCTTGGCCATGAAGCAATCCTATCTATGAAGGTATCCTTAAGGGGATACAGTCGAGCCGCGCAGTATAGGGAAAATTCCGGACTAGGTACAGGGACCGATCACGTATATACGTTATATCTATCAGCTTGGAGCTCAACGAAAATACAGTTTAAATAGTCCAGGGCGCTGGTGCATCCCCGTCGATGCCATAAGATTTTAACGCGTCTTGTAGCACTGAATAATCGATTATTTGAGCTTTGGCAAGCGCTTCAATGGCTGCGATCGCGATACTTTTATTGTCCACCTCAAAAAACTGGCGTAGTACGGCCCGTTTGTCACTGCGGCCAAAGCCGTCAGTCCCCAAGGCAACTAGACGCCCCTCTACATAGGGAGCGATTAATTGAGGCAGTGCTCTCACATAATCTGTCGCTGCAATAATAGGCAGATCTCCCGATAAACAAGCTTGTACATGACTGATCTTAGGCACCTTGCTTGGCTTTAGCCGGTTGGCTCGTTCTACGGTTCGCGCTTCGCGCTCTAGCTCAGTAAAGCTCGTGGCACTAAAGATATCACTAGCAATATTAAAATCATTGAGCAAATTATCCGCAGCAGCGATGACTTCATTGAGAATGGTGCCAGAGCCGATCAGGCGAACCCTTACTTTGTTATCCTTGTCGCCCCGCGTGTCTATTTGGTAGAGACCACGCAGGATGTCCTCCTGCACCCCTTCGGGCATACTAGGTTGAGCATAATTCTCGTTCATCACCGTGATGTAATAAAACTCATCAACATTTCGTTCCATCATCTGGCGCATACCATGATCCATAATAATCGCTAGCTCATAGGCGTAGGCAGGATCATAAGCGCGGCAATTCGGGACAGTCGAGGCGACTATATGACTACTGCCATCTTGATGTTGCAAACCCTCACCTGAGAGTGTTGTGCGCCCTGCAGTGGCGCCCAATAGAAATCCTCGGGCGCGTTGATCGGCAGCGGCCCAGATGAGGTCGCCGACTCGTTGAAATCCGAACATCGAATAGTAAATATAAAAAGGTAAGGTCGGCGTGTCATGCACAGAGTATGAGGTTGCTGCTGCCGCCCAAGATGAAATAGCGCCGGCTTCATTAATACCTTCCTCCAATAACTGACCGTTCTTGGCTTCCTTATAAAACATCATCGAGTCGGAATCTTCTGGTGTATAAAGCTGACCAAGAGGCGAATAAATGCCTATTTGCCGGAACAGATTGTCCATGCCGAAGGTTCTTGCTTCGTCGGCCACTATAGGGACAATTTTTGGTCCCAGAGTCTTATCTTTTAATAGTGCCCCAAGCATGCGAACAGCAGCCATAGTGGTGGACATAGACTTTTTATCAGCACGCAACGCAAACTTTGCGTATTGGTCAATCTTTGGGATCAATTGCGCCTCATTGCCTAATTCTCTAACGGGTATCTCAGTGATTTTTCGTGACGGAATATGTCCACCCAGTTCTTGGCGCTTTTTACGCATATAAACCATTTCCTCACTATCATCAGCTGGCTTATAAAAGTTAAGAGACTCAAGATCATTATCGGTGAGAGGCAATAAAAACC
>Ga0308019_10001551_pt1 | contig 13686 bp, 10 predicted proteins | sample Neamet284_FD_203135 | JGI IMG/M metagenome (GOLD analysis project Ga0308019, IMG submission 203135) | Marine microbial communities from water near the shore, Antarctic Ocean - #284 | ecosystem: Environmental > Aquatic > Marine > Unclassified | place: Southern Ocean | collected 2014-10-01 | reverse complement strand
AAACCCTATCCGCTGAACGAATAGTTAGATCGGCATATCCATTACTTTTTCCAATAATTGGTTTCCATGGCGCTTTGCCCAGTGGGCCAACTAAACCAAAAACACTTTCTGTCGACCAAAAACCAAACCAATTATCATCCCGATATGGCTCTGACTTTAAAAGATTCTTATAAAAACGTCCCGCTATACCAAGATCATTCACAGGATAAGCCGTATAATCCAAATCACTTACCTGATAATCCTTTCTAATTGTCGACCCTGCTATGAAAGTATTAGCTAAATGTAAGTCATCATTTATTTTGATCCAAATTTGCGATACAAATGCATTGAAACTCTTTTTCAAATTAGACCTTACATTCACTTCAATCTCGAATGTCACTAAATACCTGTTTCCTAGCGAGAGTTTTTTAAAATTATTCATGAAAAGATCAGCATTTATGCCGTTAATGCTGTGGTCGTATTGTTGCCAACGAGCCTCAATAGCATTAGCTATAGCCGCTCTTCCTCTCGCCAAGTTATATGCATCATCTATCCAAACGGCCTTGTCTAACTGTATTTCTGTGGCTCTATCTCCATCAATATCAACCCAAGCTTGCAGCACATTGATTACCTTAGCTTGAAGGTCATCTTTACTTAACTGACTATTATAACTAATAGTAGGTTTTTTAAATGTGGGATTATTCGTTGCCTGAGCTTCTTTCCAGACAATAATATTTCCAGACTCATCATTAGTAACCAAGCATCTTCCTTTATTGCAGGATGCAGCTCTTGAGTTGATTGTCATCTGATTTTCTAATTCTTTAATTAAATCATCAAGAGAAGCGACATGAATAACGCCGTATCCATTTGTTTCTCCATGGATAACCTTAATTCCTTTATCTGGTGGATTGGAATTTAACTCAAAATATGAATTTCCAAATTTAAATGAGGCGGTTGTTGGTGTGATGATATCGGGGGGGCCAATTAATCCAGAGTAGAATTTAATCGCTCTTTCAAGATTTATGACGGGATAGACGAAATCAAATGTAAACGGCCTTATTCTATTTGGCACAGACTCAGAAGGACTTTTAATATTATGATTTTCTAGCTTAGCACTCTCGAAGTGACCGATAATTTTCCATTTCCCATTAATTTGACGATATGACTGAGAAACGGTCAATAAATCGGAATACTCCCACCTTGCACCACCGCGTATTCCTATTGCATAGGTCGATGAAGCAAACTTATTATCTACATTAATAATGACATCACCAATAGTCATTTGTATTGAAGATTTAAACCCAGAAGGTCTCTCCCCTCTTGACTCATTAGCAATACGCTTCAAGGTATCTTTCAAGCCATACGTCGCAAAACCACTTCGAAAACGAATAATATTATCATCTAGAATGTCACTTAACTCATCGTTCTCTCGATCTAGCCAAGATTTATGATAGGTTTCAATCAATACTTCAATCTCACCCTCCTGTTTATTCAGATTTCTGTTTTTTTGATATATAATTTGTCCCCAAATAGATTGATCGGTTACATATTTAGACTCCATTTGAACCCTTAGTGGGCTGACGTCTTGTTCGGCAAAAACCAATAGTGGGGAAATCAAAAGTAAAGGAATAATAATATTTTTCATCATATTAAAATAACATAATTAATAACTGTAATTAAAAAATAAAAAATTAACTCGACGCCAACGTTACAAATCCCTATAGTTCGCAACCTTGATTCTAATCGACAGTAAATATTGATCCCAAGAATTCAATAATTGAAAGCATAGATTACCAGGAAAAATCAATTGATCTCAACATCCAACATTACGATGCAATTTGCTGCAAAGCCACTGTTTGAAAATATCTCTGTAAAATTTGGAGATGGAAATCGTTACGGCTTAATCGGTGCTAATGGATGTGGAAAAACTACCTTCATGAAGATATTGGATGGAACTTTAACGCCAAGCTCTGGACATGTCTCAATCACTCCGCATGAGCGTATTGGCATGTTAAATCAGAATCAGTTTGCTTTTGAGAAATTTAGTGCCATCGACACCGTTATTATGGGACATCAAGAGCTCTGGAAGGTCAAGCAAGAACGAGAACGAATCTATTCTTTACCAGAGATGTCAGAAGAAGAAGGCATGCAAGTTGCTGACCTTGAAGTTCAATTTGCCGAATTAGATGGTTATACCGCAGAAAGTCGTGCGGGTGAACTACTGATGGGTGCGGGTATTAGTCAAGACTTACACTCTGATTATATGAGTTCGATTGCGCCAGGATGGAAATTACGCGTTTTATTGGCACAAGCTTTATTTTCTGACCCAGATATTCTATTACTCGATGAGCCCACCAATAACTTAGACATTAATGCGATTCGCTGGTTAGAGGGTGTATTATCCCAACGAAAATCAACAATGGTCATCATTTCGCATGACAGACACTTTTTAAATTCAGTCTGTACGCACATGGCTGATATAGATTATGGGGAGTTACGACTCTATCCTGGGAACTATGATGATTTTATGCTCGCATCCACTCAAGCGCAGGAGAGACTGCACTCAATAAACGCCAAAAAGTCTGCGAAAATTACTGATTTGAAACAATTTGTTAGTCGTTTTTCAGCAAACGCTTCAAAAGCTAAACAAGCAACATCTCGGGCAAAGCAATTAGAAAAAATAAAATTAGAAGAAATCAAACCCTCGAGTCGAGTCAGTCCTTTTATTAGATTTAATCAGAACAAAAAACTCTACCGTGAGGCACTAACTCTAGAGAACTTCGGTCATGATTTTGAGCATGAAAAGTTATTCAATGGAGGTAATTTAGTTTTAGCTGCTGGAACGCGTTTAGCTATTATTGGTGAGAATGGTGCTGGGAAAACTACCTTCCTAAGGTGCTTAATGGGGGAGTTAGAAAATAAAACCGGCACAAGCCAATGGTCACAAAATGCAGCGCTTGGTTACTGCCCTCAAGATAGTACTGCTGATTTCGAGTGCGAAGATACTTTATTTGATTGGATGAGTCATTGGAGAAACGTCAAGCATGACGATCAGGTAGTAAGAGCGACACTGGGTCGATTACTTTTTTCGTCAGATGATTTTAATAAAAAAGTGAATGTTTGCTCAGGTGGCGAGAGAAATAGATTGCTGTTTGGCAAATTGATGATGATGGGCCCTAATGTGTTGCTGATGGACGAGCCCACTAATCATATGGATATAGAAGCGATTGAGTCACTCAATCTAGCGCTAGAGCATTTTGAAGGAACCTTAATATTTGTAAGTCATGATCGTGAATTTGTATCATCACTTGCAACCAGAATTATCGAAATAAAAGATCAGAAACTAAATGATTTTAAAGGCACCTATGAAGAATATTTGTCGACTCAATCAAATGACAGCGATCGTGGCAGCTTTTAAGAGAAAAATTTAAGTATTAATTACTATTTTATTTTTAAAGATTGTAAGAATAATTACCTCAAACGGCGGACTCTGAATTTTCTTCCTTTGATCTTGCCATCGGCAAGGATGGCTAATGCTACTTTACCTATCTCCTGCTCCACAGCAACATAAGCGAACTTATCGAACAAAGTGATCTTGCCAATTTTAGTGGCATTAATCTCATTACCCGCAGTCAGTGCGCCCAGTAAATCTCCAGCCCTAAGCTTATCTTTTCGTCCACCATTGACAAAAATAATCACCATAGGTGGGTACAATTTGAAATTTAGCGGTTCAACCAATGTTGCTAAGTCAACTACGTTTAGTGCTGAATCTTGGTATTTTTCAATGGCCTCAAGTCGTCTCTGTTCAGATGAAGTGAATAAACTTATTGCAAGGCCTTTGGCCCCTGCTCTGCCTGTGCGTCCAATACGATGAACATGTATCTCTGGATCATAACTTAGCTCAAAATTGATAACAGCCGCTAAGTCCTTCACATCTAGACCACGTGCAGCAACATCTGTCGCAATTAGTATTGAGCACCCTTTACTGGCAAACTGAGTTAGAACTTGATCTCGCTCAAATTGCTCCAAATCACCGTGAAGTGCGAGTGCATGCAAATCACGCTCTCTTAACTCGCTTGCTAATTGCTGGCATTGTTGCTTGGTATTACAAAATATAAGGGTCGATTCTGGTTGGAAATTTGCTATGACTGCATATAACGCCTCAAATCGTTGATCCGCCTCTACATTAAAGATGATTTGTTCAATTTCTGGAATATCATAACTAGCCTCAACACGAATATCGATAGGATTATGTTGCACCTTGTCACTAATTTTTTTAATACCTTCGGGATAGGTAGCTGAGAAAAGTAAGGTTTGTCGTTTATTCGGTGTTTTTCCTATTATCTGCATAATATCTTCGTAAAATCCCATATCTAACATACGGTCCGCCTCATCCAGGACCAGCGTTTGCAAGGTACTAAGATCTAAGGTATTCATTTTCAAATGCTTAAGGACACGTCCCGGCGTACCTACAACAATATGAGGATCACGCCTTAAAGAGGCCAATTGAGGCCCCATTGGTTTTCCACCACAGAGAGCAAGTAATTTAATATTTGGAATAGCACTTGCTAATTTCCGTATTTCTGATGCCACTTGATCGGCTAATTCACGAGTGGGGCAAAGGACAATCGCCTGTGTAGTGTATAATTGAGCGTCCAGCTTATTAAGTAACCCGATGGCAAATGCTGCAGTTTTACCACTTCCAGTAGTGGCTTGACCAATTAGATCAAGATCATTAAGTAGGTGAGGTAATGCTTGTTCTTGAATGGCTGTCATTGACGTATAGCCATGCATTTCAATGCTGGTCATGAGCTCAGGGCGAAGAGGTATCGTTATGAAGGAACTAGATGTCATTAGGCTTACCGGGTGATGAAGATGCGTATGGTAACAGATATGAGGATATTATTGCGAAAGGTTCTATTTATAATCACTCAATAATAAATATTATTATCTTGATTGAAGTTAATAAATAAATGTATTTATTTCAATAGTTTATAATATTTTTATTACTTAGATTATCATTAAAATAAATCAAAAATCTAAGCTGCCATAAACCAATTCGCCATTCATGATCACCGCTTTTGGCTTTGTCTTATGAACATCATAACGGTCAACATCAAAGAGATTTTGATTCATAATGACTAAATCGGCTTGTTTGCCAATCTCAATTGAGCCAAGTTCATCAGAGCGGCCTAACTGCTGGGCACCATTAATCGTATAGCCATGCACCAACGTATCGAGCCTTATTCTCTCGCTGCGAGGTGGCGCATAGCGCGCATTAGAATCACCTTCAACCGGCTGCCGATTGTGACCTATTTGCATTCCATGATAAGGATTGGCCTGCTCATCCATCCATCCTTGGACAGAGGTTATATCGCTAGAAAAAGTAATTACGGCATCGTCTGCAATCATTGGTTGAGCACGCATTTGTAATAAAGCTTTATCGCCGATAGCCGCAACAGTATTATGATCAGCCACATTACCGTGCCAAGCCGGCGTAAAAGAAGCAATTACGCCTAGATCTTTAAAGCGATAAAAATCAGTATCGAGCACCGTCTCCAAATGGCAGATTGCAATTTGAATTGGCGGGGGACCATCAAGAGTCTTATGCGCTCTCTCTATCGCATTTAGAATCTTGTTTGTTGATTTATCTCCAACCGAATGAATGTGTAAGTTTATCTGCTCTTTCGATAGCCCAATAATCAGCTCGTGTAATTGCTCTTCAGAGAACAACGATTCACCACTATTACCCGGAGTATCAAGGTAATCATCAAACATATCAGCAGTTCGCGTCTCAATAACACCATCATGGAATATCTTTAACGTATCGATTCGTAAGCGGTCACTTCCGTATTTTTTATTAAGGGTTTTAACTTGATTTATTGCGGTTTCATAGTCTTGTGGCAAGAAAAGTGTAAAACTGCCATGATAACGAATCGGAAGCCGCCCCGCCTTATCCAACCTTGATAATGCCGCATAAGTTTCATCATCAATCCCAAAGTTACCAGCATCAAGTAATGTCGTAACTCCTAGGTTACGAAGGTAAATCAGGAAGTTTTCCAGTTGATTTTCTACAGCAGGTGTAATTGATATAAAATTATTAACAAAAATAGACATAGCCGATTCTGTTATCCATCCAGTGAGATCACCCGATTCATCACGCTGGTAAAAAGAAAATCCAGGTATAATATCCGGAGTGTCGCGATTGATTCCAGCAACCTCAAGTGCCCGACTGTTTGTCCATATAGAGTGTGCCCAATAATCAAAGAGAACGACCGGTCGTTCAGATTCGATTTTATCAAGATCTTCTTTGCGTGGCCCGGACTGACCAAACACACCATTATCCCAATAACCGCCCAATATAAACTCACGCTCAGAGTTATCGGCAATCATATCGGTAATATTTTGTAATAAACTGTCTCGATCCTGAACGATTTCCATATCTAGAAAATCATGTGAAACAGCAACCATACCCGGATGTGTGTGAGCATCTGTTAGGCCAGGGAGTATAAGCTTTCCGTTAACATTAACGATTTTTGAGCCCGGATTAACAAAATTTAGTGCACTTAGATCATCACCAACATAAATAATTTTATCGTTCTTAACTACAACTGCACTAGCCCATGGCATTTGATTATCGGATGTAAAGATCTTTGCGTTCGTGTAAGCAACGGTAATATCTTCAGCGCCAATATTCGTGACATTAAAAATACCGATGAGAATAATATAAAATAAACTCTTCATTGAGAGACCGTCTAATATGCCATTGGAGGCTGAGCTATACCCTCTTTCCATTCGCATGCATTATGTATTAGATTTTTATTTACGCATATACCAAGTCCATGCCTCTTATCATCCCGCCAAGCACCGATATATTTACCGCCATCAAGCCATGTATACGTACCTTGCCCATGACGATTTTGATTCTTAAATTCTCCAATATACGCACCATCAGGATAGGTTTTAGACCCTTTTGAATAGAAATTATCATCTATCCAGTTACCTATAACTTCATCACCATTGGCTAATATAATCTTTGCCTCTCCATGGGGTTTACCATTCTTGAATTTAGTTATATATTTGCTCCCATCAGCCCATTCGAAAATACCCGATCCATTCATGCAGTCACCTTCAACGCATTCTTGACTCCAGCTCAAAGTAGAAAAAAGAATTAATACAAACAATGAGATTAGTTTTCTAAAGCACATATTTATGATCTACGTCTCATCGAAACCTTTTTGAATAAATTTTCCAGGTCTAGCTTTTGTTACAAGACCATTTGAAAAGACTTGTTCACCTGCCACCCAAACTGAAAATATACCATCAGAGACGGCATCAGGGGATTCTGGTGTTGCGTTATCAATAATTGTATCTGGGTTAAATAGCACGAGATCGGCCATCTGCCCAATACGAATATACCCTCTTTCATTAAAACCCATATGATCAGCAGCAAGACCTGTCATTTTTCTTACTGCCATCTCTAAGCTCATTATCTCTTCCTCTCGGACATATTTACCAAGAATTTTAGTGAATGAACCCATACCTCGAGGATGAAGATCAACAAGCCCACCATCACTACAGACATTTGTGTGCTCCCATAAAAGAAGGGCTCGAATATCCTCCTCAACCATACTAGTACCAATAATCATATCTGACCTTTCTTTCATGAGCTGCGATGCTTGTGCAAGCTGCATAAATGCGGTTATCGGATCCGTTTTAAGTTCTTTAGCAATTTCTACGATAGTTTTACCGACATAATTCGGCTCAGGATCATATCTTGTTAGCCAGATTCCTTCGGGTGGTGCAATTTGATCAAGCGCTGAAGCTACGGCATTTCGATCTGTAGGGTCTCGTTCGGGCAATAATACCATCATATTGGATTGCCAGTATTCGTAGGGATAAAGATCAGCTGTAATATTTATCCCTTCTTTGACCGCCTGATCTAATTTTTCCAAAATTCTTGGTGCTTGATACCATAAGCTTTTCTGTGCCAGCTTAAAATGTGATATTTGTACTGGCATCTTGGTACTTCTACCAATCTCAATGATTTCATCAATAGCCTCTTCGAACCACCGATCTTCACTTCTAATATGGCTAATATAGCGCCCACCAGCATCAGCTGTGATTTGAGCTAATGCAATGACCTCTGACCTGTCTGAATAAATTCCTGGGTCATATTCAAGACCTGTAGATAAACCTATAGCACCACTTGATAATTCTCTTTTTAGCATATCCGCCATCAAAACAACTTCATTTTCATTTGCAATACGCTGAAAATTATCTTTTAGAATTTCATATCGAATTGTGTTGTGGCCGACATAAGAGCCAACATTTATAGTTACCCCTAGTTCTTCAATATTTTTAATAAAATCCTCTAATGGATATGGTGAGAAGCCATCTTGGCCTATGACCACTGTCGTAACTCCCTGGCTTATTGCTGCAAGGGCGTCTGGGTGGCTTAAAATATCTCCATCAGCATGGCTATGAGTGTCTATGAAACCAGGGGAAAGAATGAGGCCGTTACCTTGAAAAATAAGCTCATCATCTTTTCTTTCTAACTGACCAATCTCTTCAATACGATTTTCCTTGATTCGAACATCGGCTAAATAGCGCTCTGCACCAGTACCATCAATGATGTTGACGTTTTTTATAAGTAAATCGACACTCACTGAGTCAACATGCTGTTGGCTGCAGCTTATGCTGGAGAAGGCACAAAGCATTGTTATGAGGATTAGTTTATTGAGACTCATTTATTACACACTACACAATCTCTAAAGCCTTGTGAAGGTTACGTATAAAATCACGGTGAATTTTAAGACCCACTTACTAAAAATGCAGGTCTAATAGTGCTTCAACAGCTCGGCGACCCTCGCCTGCAGCGCCACTCCAGTATTGGTGACCTCTCAACTCAGAATGACCAATAGCAATTCGCCCATATGGCTGACGGATTATATCGGGTGGCGCCATATTACCATCGGTACCAAAAACAAAACCAAGGTCTGGATTAACGTAAGCGTGACCCCAGCGATTTAAAATGATTCCGGCGATGTCTTTTGTCGGATCAAAACCACCTGCAGAAAACATCATCGTCATTTGTTCACGAATTTGCCGCTCATAATCAGTAAATGAGGTACTAAGTAATTCTGCTCTACCCACTGCACCCTGTTGCTTTCTTCCAAGGCCAGGCTTAAAAATAGGTGCATAAAAGGTTAATACAATTGGCTCATCTGGATGCAGCGGCTGTGATTTACCATCAACAATCATGGGTCGACGAATATTGCAGGTAAAACCAAAACCTTCCGGCCAGATCGCGGCAGAGACACCAAGACGTTCTAAGAAGCGCCAATTGGTAAGCGCAACGTTGGCTACGAGCACTGGTGAGTGACCAAACTTAGCGTATGCACCATGATATTCAATAGGTAAATCCTTAAGAACATGACGATTAACCCAGCCACCAGACGCCATTACGACCGCTTTTGCCTTCAATTGGTTTAGTTCTCCATTCTTGGCGTAACTAATCTTAACCCGCTCTTTATCATTAGCTTGACTCGTATGCTCAACACTTACTACTGTTGAGTCTAGACGCATTCGAATAGGGTTGTCTTTACGATCCAATTGATCAAACGCGATTCTACCAAATAATATTTCTTCAAATGAAGCACCTTCAATCGCATCTGGAATAAGCTTTTTAACAAAATGCCTGGCAATACCGGTATTACCACCTGGAAAGCTTTGCAGTAATGTCTCATCATATAGTTCTGGCTTTTTGAATCCAGGCATATCGAAATACTTACCCCAGTATGCACTGATACCATCACAACCAAGACCAATAATGCTTGCCATAATGGGGTCATAGTAAGATGTAACTTGAGGTGGTAACCCTAATTCTTTTTCGTAATATGATTTCAACGTGATCGAGTCTAGCCAACGATCTGTATTTTTCTCGTTCTGATTGCCAGTATCAATAGACCGAACACGTGTAAACGCATCTTTTACCTCGCTACCCCAAGGCGTCGCATTCAATCCAGTTTCCCATACATCTTTAACCCAGGGATTTACTGCACCATTAAAGAAATGACCCACGTCATAATGCCTCTCTTGCCAAGTCATATAGTCATAATTATCTATCGGAATTCGCATACCAGAAGCTGATCCACCTGGCTTAACATAGTTAAACTCCCTGGGTAGATTCAATGCCGTAAAATAATCATCCGGACCACCATCAGCAGATGGTAGCCCAAAATCATTAGAGCCTTGAGGGCCTGAAAGATGCACACCATTAACATTAAAATCATTGCGTTTTGCTTCACCGCCAAATATTGGGTGATTGTCAAGAATAAGGACACGACCTGATGGATTTAAACGATTAAAATGATAAGCCGCAGATAAACCAGAAAAACCACCGCCTACAATGACAAGGTCATATTCCTCTCCAGAGTCCACAGCATGTTCAGTTTCTGTATTAAATTTCCCCGATCTTATTTCATGTGCGGTTTTAACGAGCTCCGGTGTATTGCCATGCGAATTAGCATAATCTCCAATGCCTCCGGGGCCATACCAATTAGAGTTAACATCGAACGAATAATCACTGTTTGATTGAATTTTATTTTCTGCAGTTTCACCACATCCAACAACCGCACTACTCAGAATTAAGGAGGACCCATAAACGAAATCACGTCGAGTAATAGCGCTATTAAGGCCTAATTCTTTATCGTATTTACTTACCATTACAACCTATTAAGTCAAATATGAATCTTATGAAATGAATTAATTACTTAAACATCTTGTAGCTAAATTTCTTTTTCTGCTTGTACTTATGAATATTGAAATAAATTACCTAAATTTAGCAATCAAAGCATCCAGCAGGTAACTTTCAATCTGATCCCAGTATTGAAATTCATTATCACCATCGGCAAGCGGCCATGAAGAATACAATGCAATCACAATTCCTGCTTCAGGAGCGATACGGAGAAATTGCCCATGAATACCAACACCACTGAGATCACGCTCTTCGTTTCCTTTGCCCCACCAGAACGAACGATAATACGGCTTTAAATTATCGGCAGACTCAAAAACCCAGTTTAAATCACCCGGTTGAGCATGCATATCTTCTATAAAAGAAGCTGGTACCACCTGCTCTCCAAATGCCTCTCCCTTGTTAATTACCAATAAGCCCATGCGACTCAGGTCTCTTAGAGTTGAATTCATACCGCGACTACCAAGTGCAAATCCACTTTTATCAACGGTAATAAAAGCATCAAATTCTGCGCCCATTGGCTTCCATATATAATCAGAAATTAACTCTGCCAAAGATTCGCCTGTTGCTTCCTCTAGAACCCAGCCAAGAACATCTGTCGAGCCAGACCGATAGTAAAATTTACCAACATTTGACTCATTGCGACCAATGGATGGAAAGAAATCATAACCACCAAGAGGTAGAGTTTCAGGGCAGTAATCATCATCTATCCACCCTATCACGCAATCTTGAAGTCGAAATGTCGTAGTGAAATCAGGATAATCTTCCGTGTAGTCTGATCCATCCTTCATATCCAATACCATTTGCAAAGAATCAGGACCCCAGCCACTCTCTGCAAGCTCTGGTATATAATGAGAAACCGTTTGCGAAAAATCAATAACGCCATCATTCTCGAGTTTACCAGCCAGCAGACCGACCACTGATTTTGATATTGAATTCATTAAATGAGGCTTATCTTCAGTTAAGTGACCATAATATTTCTCAAAAAGAATATTGCCATCCTTGAGTATCACTAATCCATCTATATACCAAGTCTTTGCAATCTCATCAATTGATTGCATTCGACCCTCATGCCTAAGGTTAAAGTCATCAAGAAATGCTTTATCTTTCTCAAGAGTCAATATTTGATCATTATCATGCATAATATTGACAGTCGGCAATATTTCGCGAATATGACTATAACTCCATCTATTAATTGGCCCAAATTGAAAATTAGAGAGGGTTAAATCAGCCGGTCGATTACTATTTTCGCCCAAACTAACGCTAGAGAGAAAACAGCAACAAAGACTTAATAATATGAGCGCTTTTTTTATATTCATCACGCAACACTACACAACTTTAGAAAATTAGTGAAGGTTAGAAGTTAGATTTGAGAAAACAGATCTAAATCTAAAATAAGAATTTACAGATAAAAAATAAACCAACTAGCAGTTGCAAATTGGCTACAGGTCTTCCAATATAAAATGGTATTAAATAAAGAGAATCATTTTCTCCATACTACTATTGAAGATGCTCGTGGTTGGCCTGAACGTATACGTCAGCTGCTTAGGTATGATCTTTATGCGCATTATAATGAAAATATAGAAGCTGGTCCTTTAGGGTATTATGAATATGGCAGTCCTAGTGTGTTGTTCGAGAACGATACAGGTAAATAGGTGTGGTGCCCGGAGCATCATAGGATCCTATGTGGCCTACCTTAATGTCAAAACCAAATGAAAAATGACCCATAAAGTCAACATAACTGTCTCTAGCGACCAAATACCCGAGAAGTATAGAGCCTTCAGGCCTAAATTAGTTCAGCTTATAGGCAGGTGGTTTCTCAAGCTATTTAATTGGAGGGTTGAAGGCTCATTACCCGCGATCCCTGGTAACCAGAACACCATTATCATCATCGGTCCGCACACTTCCAATTGGGACGGAATTTTTGGCTTTGCTGCATTATTAGGGCTGGATGCAAAAATCACTTTCTTTGGTAAACACAGCTTGTTTAAGCAACCTATTTTAGGGCTATTCTTGAAATACATGGGCGGAATTCCTGTCGATAAATCCAAGCCAGGTATCGGCCTAACAGATATTGCGATACTAAATATGTCCAAGCTAAATGGTTCTTTGCTGGCAATGGCACCTGAAGGAACTCGAGCGAAGACTGAGAAACTTAAATCAGGATTTTTAAGGATAGCTCATGCCACAGAGGGTAAGGTATTTTTCGCCGCTTTTGACTTTGAAAACAAAAAGATATTATTAGATTCATTTTTTGAGATCTCTGGAGATTACGAACGTGACATCGCCTACGTAAGGGAGTACTACACAAAATTTCAAGGTAAACGCCCCGAGAATTATTGAAATTAAGAAAATAGTAAAAAAACACAAAAAAACCCCTTCCCTAATGTTCCGAAGAAAAATAACAAAGAGGTTTAATTCAATATTATCAACTACTTATAATGTTATTGTCAAGCGAGATCGAACCGGCACGTCTTTTCGGACAACGGATTTAATTTCCCTTACCCGGTCCGTATATAATTTTTCCGGGTCTGCTGCCATTATGTTTACCTTCTTCAACAACTATTACACCATTCACGATTACAAATTTCATGCCAACTGAATATTGATGAGGGTCTTCAAATGTAGCCTTATCAATTATTTCGTTAGAATTAAATATTGCTATATCTGCATAGTAACCCTCCGCAATTAACCCCCTATCATGTATGCCTAATCTTTTAGCACTTTGACTACTCATCTTTCGAACAGCTTGCTCTAATTTTAAAATACCTCGCTCTCTTACATAGTATCCCAATACCCTAGCAAAAGTTCCATATTGCCTTGGATGTGGGGTGCCCTCATCAAATATACCGACTGGGCCATCAGAACCGATTGCAGTGGCGGGATGTTGCATTATTCTGTCTACATCATCAGGATTTATGGCGTGATATACCGCTGTAACACTTCCTTTC
>Ga0308019_10001549_pt1 | contig 13707 bp, 10 predicted proteins | sample Neamet284_FD_203135 | JGI IMG/M metagenome (GOLD analysis project Ga0308019, IMG submission 203135) | Marine microbial communities from water near the shore, Antarctic Ocean - #284 | ecosystem: Environmental > Aquatic > Marine > Unclassified | place: Southern Ocean | collected 2014-10-01 | reverse complement strand
TAATTTCCTTAAGAAAGATTTAGATTTATTAATTATTCAGTACAATGATATAGCAGGACTCTTGTCAGTAAAAAGACAAGAAAGCGCTAAAGATTTTGATTTATTAATCATGCAAAGCCTGAAAAGTCTAAAGTTAGAAAACTCAATCTTTAAAACATCAATCGTTAGAAGAAATGATACAGATACTCTTAATCATAATGGTTTGGATTATTTAGAATTTATGTTATCAGCAAATCCAGATAGCAATCCTGGTCCTCTAAGATCTATTGCCTCAGGCGGAGAGCTATCAAGGGTTATGCTTAGTATAAAATCAGTAATATCAGAAAAATTTGGCGCAAGAACGTTAATCTTCGACGAAATCGATACAGGTATAAGCGGCTCAGTAGCCAGTGCAGTAGGAGAGAAATTAGAGTCTTTGTCAGATCACTCTCAGGTATTTACCGTAACACATTCTCCTCAAGTCGCTTCGAGAGGTAATTACCATTTTTTAATTAGAAAAATCCTTTTAAAGGACTCTGAGATAAGTAGAACATCTATAGAATTTTTAAAATTAAACAAAAAAGATCGTATTGAAGAAATATCAAGAATGATGTCTGGTTCAGAGATTACTCCAGAAGCTAGAGCAGCAGCTGCAAGATTGATGGAAGGATAGTTTCAATTAAAAATATCAGCAAAATTAAAAACTTTAAAGAGCTTTTTTCTGTAGAATTGAGCAAAGAGTATTTGCATGAACTATTGAATGAACTAATTGATGAAATTAAAGTGCACGATAAAATGTACTTTAATAACGATTCTCCTATAATTTCTGATGGAGAATATGACGAATTAAAAACAATATTATTAGATTGCGCCCGTAAGTATCCAAAATTATATAAGGACCTTAGTTATATAGATAATGTAGGTACATATCCTTCAGAGAAATTTGACAAAGTCTTACATTCTGTACCTATGTTATCTCTTTCAAATATATTTAAAAATTCAGAACTGATTGATTTTACTAATAGAATTAATAAATTTTTATCATTATCGAGTAATTCAAATATAGAATTTATAGCCGAGCCTAAAATCGATGGTTTATCAGCTTCTTTAAAATATATTAATGGAGTATTAGTTGTCGCGTCAACAAGAGGTGATGGTATTCAAGGAGAGAATGTAACTGAAAATATACTAACACTATCAGGTATCCCAAAATCAATAAATAATTCTGATTTTCCTAATATCTTTGAAGTTAGAGGAGAAGTTTATATGTGCAGAGACGACTTCTTTAAATTGAATGAAAAGATGATATCGAATGGAAAGCAGCCTTATGTCAATCCTAGGAATACTGCTTCAGGTTCCTTACGTCAAATAGATCCAGATATTACAAGGTCTAGAAATCTTCATTTTTTTGCTTATGCATGGGGTGAAGCGTCAAATATTCCTTTCGACACGCACTATGAAATGATAGAAGCTTTTAAAAGATGGGGTTTTAATACAAATCCATATACAAAAATATGCCATTCAACAGAAGATTTATTAAATGTTTACGATGATATTAACATGAATCGTTCAAATCTTAATTACGATATAGATGGCGTTGTTTATAAAGTGAATTCATTATCATTACAGGATAGGCTTGGTTATATTGCTAGAGCTCCCCGTTGGGCAATCGCTCATAAATTTCCATCTGAAGAAGCTATATCAAAAATATTAGATATTGAGATACAGGTTGGTAGGACAGGATCATTAACTCCAGTTGCAAAACTTGAACCAGTAACCATCGGAGGTGTTGTTGTCAGAAATGCTACATTACATAACGAAGATTTTATAAGTGGCTTGTCAAGCAACGGAGAATTGTTAAGAAACGGAGTTGATATAAGAATTTCAGATACTGTCACTGTTATTAGAGCGGGTGATGTTATTCCAAGAATAGTGGATGTTAATATTAAATTGCGTAATCAGAATGCTAAAAAATTTATATTTCCTCTAAAATGTCCTGTTTGTGGAAGCCCAGCGGCTAGAGAAATTAATATTGTAAATGGAAAAGAGGGTTCAGTCAGAAGGTGCACTGGAGGGTTGTTATGTAAGAGCCAAATTTTAAGTAAATTAGAGTTATTTGTATCAAGAAACGCCTTCGATATCGATGGCTTTGGAAAGAAAACAATGAATATCTTTTATCAAAAAGGCTTTGTTCTAAAGCCTGATGATATTTTTACTTTAGAACAAAGACAAAAGAATAGTCACATTAATATACTGTCACTAGAAGGATGGAGAGAATTGTCTTTAAATAATCTATTTTCAAGTATAAATGATAAGAGGTCCATTAGTCTTGAGAAATTTATTTATGCTCTTGGCATACGATATGTTGGAGAGAATAATGCAAAAATAATAGCATCTCACTACACTAACATAGATAATTTTATGAAGAATATGGAACTGTTAGGTGATGGGGATAGTGTTATTTTTGATGATATTTCTGATATAGATGGAGTAGGTTTAGTTGTGGTTCGATCTTTACAAGAATTTTTTGAACAGAAATCGAACTACATAGTAACGAATAATTTATTTAAAATGTTAGAGATAACTAAATTTCAAGATCTTGCAGGAGAAGAATCTGCAATATTTGGATTAAAAATTGTGTTTACAGGAACTCTAAAAAATATGTCAAGAGCTGAAGCAAAATCAAAAGCAGAATCTCTTGGAGCGAAAGTATTAAGTACTATAACAAGTAAAGTGGATATATTAGTAACGGGAGAGGATGCGGGGTCAAAAAAGAAAAAAGCTGGCGACCTTGGTATTCGCGTTGTTAATGAGGATAATTGGTATAATTTAATCTCTGGAGAAGTTAAATATTAGATGTTACGCCAATAAACCATTTTTTTGTTTCTTCATCTAAATATCTATAGATTTTTTTTCTTACCAGCCGGTGATATTTATTAACCCATATTATTTCTTCTTTGGTTAGCATATTTTTATTTATTAATTTCCTGTCTATTGGGGCAAATGAGAGTATCTCAAATTCTAGTTCCTGTTCTTTTTTGATGTTAGAATTTGATTTTTTAACTAACATTAAATTTTCTATTCTTATACCAAATTCATTTTTTAAATAAACTCCAGGCTCGTTTGAAATAATCATACCTGGTTTTAAATTATTACAATTATGTGTTTTTGATATGCTTTGCGGTCCTTCATGCACATCAAGAAATGACCCGACTCCATGACCAGTTCCGTGATTATAGTCATAACCATATTTTAATAAAGGTAACCTAGCAATCTTATCTAAATCTGTTGTAGGAGTTTTTGAGTTAAAATTTGTAATAGAAAGAGCAATATGTCCCTTTAATACCAAAGTGAATAAATTTATCATTTTTTCATTTGGGCTTCCAATTGATATTGTTCTAGTTATATCTGTTGTACCATTAAGATACTGTCCTCCGGAATCAATTAATAGAAGGGTGTCTTTTTTTATCTTTTGATTAGTCTTATCATTTGCCTTGTAATGTATTATTGCCCCATTAGGACCTGATCCCGCTATAACATCAAAACTATTTCCAATAAAATTTATGTCTTTATTTCTGCATTCATACAATTTTTTATCAATAGTAATTTCATCAATTTTCTCTATATTTGCTTTATTATAGAACCAATAAAGAAAATTAGTTAAAGCGATACCATCTTTCAAATGAGCTTTTTTAGATCCATTTATTTCTACTGTATTTTTAATAGAAATTTTTTCTATACAGCAATTATTTTTTTTATTTATTTTGATATTTAAATTTTGAAATAAATTTTCAAAATGTTTTGAAATTCCGTGTATATCAATTTGAATATTTTGAATTTTTAAGCATTCTAATTTAATAGTTTGCATTAAATCATCAGAATCTATAATTATTGTTTCTGGCTTTAACCACCTGGCTAATTTCTTATCTGCATCCTCTCTATTGCAAAAAATGATAGATTTATCATGTGATATGTATGCGTAAGCTTCTACATTTGGCGTATGAACCATAGTGTGAGATCTTACGTTGTATAGCCAAGATACAATACTACCACTTGTTATGAAAATAGCATCACATTTATCAATTTTTAATTGCCTTCTTAATTCTGATATTTTTTCTGAAGATTTAATGCCTGAATACTTAATTAAATGTTTGGTAATCGTATTTTTTGATAGTTTTGGTTTTTCTTCCCATAATTGATCAACCAGATTACAATTTATTGATTTTATTTTTATGCCATGTGTTTCTGATAGACGCTCAAGATTTTTTATCTGATATATGGAATATAGTTTTGGATCATATCCGACTGTATTAGTTTTTAATAAATGTAACCCCAACCATTTTATAATAGAACATTCTGTTATATTGACTATCTTTATAGTGTTTGTATCTATCTCATTTTCTGCTTGTATTTCATACCTTCCATCAACGAATAATACTGCATTATTTTTTGATACAATTAGTGTACCTGCGGAACCAGTAAAATTTATCATTGATTCAATGCGTTTGTCTTGGTCTAAAACAGTGTCATTAAGTTGTTTATTTGAATGTGGAATTAGATATGCATCAAGTTGATTTTTCACTAATAATTTTCTTAATTTTTCAATTTTATTTATTTTTTTTTTTTTCATAGTTAAATTAATTACTGCTTTGTTTGTGTTAATTACATTATACATTAACCTATGCATTAAATGCATACCTATCATACAATATTTATGCTTCTAATGCTATCTTAAATATATTAAATGTACTTACAAGAAGAGTCTTATATTGATATGTTTTAATTACCAATAATGAGATTGAGTTATTTTAACAATTTTTTTATAAAGGCATAAAAATGAAATTTTCAAGAAATTTTATTAACGAACTATTCTATTCTTACATTGGATATAAAAAAAACTTAGCAGCAGAAACAGAGCTAAAAAAATTATCAAAATCAATGCTTAATGATATAGGTGTTGGAAAACAAGATATTCATTCTGTTATATGGAAATAATTATACTAATTTTTTTTTAAAATTAAAGTTATCCAATTATTATAAGAGAATTTTTTTAAAGGATAAAAGTTAAATTTATTCCATTTAGCTATAACTTTAACTTGTTGTGATTTTTTTATTCCCGACAGGATAACGTAACTATTTCTATTAGTTAAAATATTTACATCATTAACTATTTTATTGATCGAATTGGCAAGGATATTTATTATGACCAGATCAAATTTACCCTTTGATCTGGTCCTTCTATAATTCAATGGCTTTGCTTCCAATACTTTTGTAAAATTTGATGTGTTATTTATTTTTATATTATACCTTGATATGTTGGTAGCTATAGGATCTATATCAGTCGCAAGACATTGTGATTTCCATATTTTTGCAGCGGCTATTATTAAAATTCCAGTACCCGTACCGATATCTAGAATATTTTTAAATTTTTTAAATTTTTTAAGAAACAACATAGATTCTAAACATCCAATTGTTGAATAATGGTGCCCAGAGCCAAATGCATTACCTGCATCTATTTTTATATTAATTTTTTCTGGTTTATTTGTGTTCATATAATATGAATTATAGATATAAAATTTGTCTACAGAAAGTGGCTTTAGGTTTTGTAACGATTTACTAACCCAGTCAATATTTTCTATGCTTTTTATATTAAGTTCTGGTATGCAATGAATTGTATCTTTAAAAACTCTATCTAAATCTTCTTGTTTAAAATCTTCATTAACTAGTATTTCTACATTCCATATATTAATTTCTTCATAACGAGCTATTGATAGAATATTTAAATCTCTATTTAAAATCTCATTTTCAATTAATTCTGAGTTTTTTTCATTTTCTATAAAATGTATTCGAATTATTTGATTAATGTATTTTTCTACTGTCATTAATGTATTTTTATATAGGATTCTAAAACAGTTTTCGTACCTGATTTTTCAAAATTAATTTCAAGTTTTAACTCATGGATATCTATAATTTTACCATAACCAAATTTTTCATGAAATACTCTTTGGCCTATAGTAAAATTTATTTTACTTCTTATATTAATTTCTTCAAAATCTGCATTAATTATTATTCCATTATTTTCTTTAATTCTTTTCCATGCAGGGATTTTTTTTCTACTATCTTCTCTTGTTGAGAGAGATTCTTGCTGATGATAATTATTTGTATTTATATATTCTGCATCAAAGTCTTTATATATTTCAGGGATTTCATCTATAAATCTTGATGGCATAGACTGTTGCCAGAGTCCATACACTCTTCTATTTAAAGCATAAGTTATCCATAAACTTTTTTTAGCTCTTGTTATCCCTACATGAGCAAGTCGCCTCTCTTCTTCTAAGCCGCTGTTACCTTTTTCGTCCAGAGAGCGTTGGTTTGGAAAAAGCCCATCTTCCCATCCGGGTAGGAATATATTTTCAAATTCAAGACCTTTTGCTGAATGTAATGTCATCAGACTTACCTTCTCAGTACTTGTGTTTGATTCTAATTCCATAACTAAAGAAACATGTTCTAAGAAGCCATCAAGAGAATCAAATTCATCAATTTGGCCAATTAATTCCTTTAAATTTTCAAGCTTACCAGAAGCAGTTGGTGATTTATCGTTTTGCCACATTTCAGTGTATCCAGATTCATCAAGTATTTTTTTAACTAAATCTGTATGATGTAATGTAAATTTCTCATTTTGCCATACTTCAATTGAGTTAATGAAATTGGTTAATTTAATTTTTGTTTGCCCTCTTATTTCATCGGTTTCTATCACCCGTTTAGCTGCTAAAAAAAGAGAAATATTATTTGATCGTGCTACTACATTTAATGTTTGGAGAGTGGAATTACCAATCCCTCTTCTAGGAATGTTTATAATTCTTTCAAGTTTTAAATCGTTGTTAGGATTTGAGACAACTTGTATATAGCTAATAGCATCTTTGATCTCTTGTCTTTCATAGAATCTTGGACCTCCAATTACTCTATATGGAATTCCTGACATTATAAATCTATCTTCAAATTCTCTCATTTGGAAACTTGCTCTTACTAATATTGCTATATCTTCCAGTCTTACTCCCTTTCTTTGCTTCGATTCAATTTCATCTGTAACAAGCCGAGCCTCATCTTCTGCGTCCCAAACACTGCGTATATGAACCTCTTCACCTTCATCTTTGATATTTGCTATTAATGTTTTTCCCAATCGATCTTTGTTATATGAGATTAGGCCTGATGCTGCGCCAAGTATTTTTTGTGTTGATCTATAGTTTTCTTCAAGTCGTATTATTTTTGCACCCGGATAGTCACTTTCAAATCTTAGTATGTTATCTACTTCAGCACCCCTCCAGCCATAGATGGATTGATCGTCATCACCAACGCAAGCAATATTAGATTTTTTTTGTGATAACAATTGAAGCCACAAATATTGAGCAACATTAGTATCTTGATATTCATCTACCAAAATATATGAAAATATATTTTGGTATTTGCTAAGTATATCGGTATTTTTTTTAAGTAAATTTAAAGATAGTAAAAGTAAATCACCAAAATCTGCAGAATTTAGGATACTCAATCTATTTTGATATAAAGCATATAGTCCTGAAGCTTTTCTATCGGCGAACTGAAAGTCTTGGTCATATGTAACCTCAGCAGGAATCAATCCTTTATTTTTGAATGTGTCAATGTAACTCAGCAGTAACTTGGGAGGCCATCTTTTGTGATCTATGTTTTCTAATTTTATTATTTGTTTGATTAACCTCAATTGGTCATCGGTATCTAGTATTGTGAAATCAGATTTTAAACCTACAAGTTCGGGATGAATTCTTAATATTTTAGCTCCAATTGAATGAAATGTTCCTAACCAAGGCATACCTTCAACCACAGACCCTAAACTTTGTCCTATTCTGTATTTCATTTCTCGCGCTGCTTTATTTGTAAACGTAACAGCAAGAATATTTGAAGGGCTAGCCTTCCTTAGTGAAATTATATGCGCTACCTTAGACGTTAATACTCTAGTTTTACCTGTTCCTGCTCCAGCGAGCACAAGAAGGGGACCTTCTGTGCTTTCGACAGCTTCTTTTTGTGATTTATTTAATCCATATAAATATTTGCTAATTGTCATAATTTTTTATCTATGTTCTTCTTCGGAGTTCTCGATTAATTTTTCATTATAAAAACACAAAACATCTGTATACGATAATGTTCCTATAATTTTATTATTTTTATCTACAATTGGTAAATCTATTAATTTTGATGTTTTGAACATATTTAATATTTTTTTAAGATTATCTTCTTCTGACAGGAATAAATTATTTTCTATAGTATTAGATATTTTTCCCAATGAATTATTTTTAATAAAATCTTTTGTCTTTATTGTGTATAAGAGATTCTTATGTATCCCATCGCTAATATCTAAGCCCCTAGCTTCTAATTGTTGATGAAAAATATTTTTTCTTAATATTGCTTGCGATAATCCGCTTGAGATAGAAATTGTTAATATTAACGCAAGCGCGATATCATAGCCCCCAGTTAGTTCGAATACAATTAGTATTGTCGATATAGGCGCTCCTAAAACTGCTGCTGCAACGCCACCCATGCCAATTAATGCATATAAACCGTTTGCAGATGAATGATCGGGAAATACTGTCCCTGCAATAATTCCAAAGCTAGCCCCTGTCATAGCGCCAATAAATAAGGATGGAGAAAATATCCCTCCACCAAAGCGGCTACCAAAAGTAATTGCAGTTGCAATAATTTTAGTGACTATTAGAATAATTAAAATATCTAAACTGAACTGTTGTCTTAGGGCATTATCTGTTGAGGCGTATCCTACGCCAAGAATTTCTGGAACAAAAATACCAATGATTCCTATTAAAAACCCTCCAATTACAGGTCTAAGCCACAATTTAATATTTAAAGAGGAAGAAATTTTTATAGATGTGATGATAGAAATTTGAAATATTACTGCAATTAATGCACAAATTACTCCAAGCAATGCAAAAGCGGGGAATTCATATAACGAAACAATAGTATAGTCTGGTATAATGAAAGCGGGGAAATCACCAAAATGCAATCTGGATAGCAATGCTGCTATTACACTAGAAATTACAATTGGAACAAAAGCTGTCAACGCATAATGTCCTAAAATTACTTCTAATGCAAATAATACTCCTGCAATAGGAGCGTTAAATGAAGCGGATATTGCTGCTGCAACTCCACATGCTAATAACGTTCTTGTAGCGCTTGTTGGCAAATCAAATTTGCGAGATATGAAGGACCCAATAGCTGCACCTAAGTGAACAATCGGCCCCTCTCTACCGGCACTTGCTCCTGATCCTAGGGATATAAATGATATAATTGCACTACTAATTGCTCCTTTTAGATTGATGTAACCATTTTTAATTGATCTAGCCTCGATGACATCTGCTATATTGTAAGGTCTTTCTATTTTAGCAATATATTGAATTATTAGACCTACAAACAATCCTCCAATCATAGGACCTAAGATTAAAATCCAAGATGGTGAGTTGTTTAAGATGTCAATATTTTGCTCTGAACTTGATCCTATCCATAAGAACTGTACGCAATTTATTAAATAACGAAATATAATAGATACAATTGAACCGAGTATACCTATTAAGATTGCCAAGAACCATATGATATGTGTTTTTCTATCTTTATAACTAAGCCAATTCGCATGTAAATTTTTGCTTAATTCAGGTATTATCTCTTTGAATGACTGTTTCATGTATTTTGTATTATTTTGTAATAATGAAGAATATATGTTCTTAATGCAGATGATAAGTTGTTTGTTATTCTAATTTTATCAACTTTTTCTATAAGTTGGGATAGGCTTATTTCATCTTTTATAGCTATTTGCTTTAAAGCTTCCCAAAATTCAGTTTCAAGGGCTATACTTGTTTTATGCTTATATATTACAACTGACTTTTTAATCATTTATTTAGAAGAGATCATGTTTTTAGGTATAACTATTGCATCAAATTCCTCTTCTGTAACGTAACCAAGTTTAAGCGCTTCTTCTTTTAATGTGGTGTTATTTTTATGGGCTTCTTTTGCCACTTTTGCTGCTTTATCATATCCTATTTTGGGTGCTAATGCAGTAACAAGCATTAACGAACGATTCAGGTTGTTGTTTATATTATCAATATTAGGTTCAATTCCTCTAATACAATTTTTTTCAAAGGACAATACGGAATCGCTTAATAATTTTACAGATTGTAAAAAGTTATAGGCCATTAAAGGATTATAGACATTCAGTTCAAAGTGACCTTGACTTCCAGCAAACGTCATCGCTGTATTATTACCAAATATTTGTATGCAAACCTGTGTCATTGCTTCGCATTGAGTTGGGTTAACCTTACCTGGCATAATTGATGATCCAGGTTCATTTTCAGGTAAAGATAATTCTCCTAAACCAGCTCTAGGACCACTCCCTAAAAATCTTATGTCATTAGCAATCTTAAACAACGATCCCGCAACCGTATTGATAGCACCATGTGTAAATACCATAGCGTCATGAGCAGCTAAAGATTCAAATTTATTCGGTGAAGATGTGAAAGGTTTTTTTGTAATTTTACTTATTTCAATTGCAATTTTGTTACCAAAACCTTTTGGTGCATTAAGACCTGTTCCAACAGCTGTTGCTCCTTGAGCTAGTTCCATAAGTTTTGGTAGAGATTCTTCAATTCTTTTAATTCCATTTTTAATTTGAAAAACATAGCCAGAAAATTCTTGTCCTAGAGTTATTGGAGTGGCATCTTGCGTATGCGTTCTACCAATTTTTATAATATCTTTCCACTCTTTAGATTTTTTATCAAGCGAACTGTATATTGATTGTAAAGCTGGCAATAAATTATCTATAATCTCTTCTGCACATGCAATATGCATTGCAGTGGGATAAGTATCATTTGAAGATTGCGACATATTGCAATGATCATTGGGATGTATGGGTTCTTTTGATCCAATTATACCATCCATCATTTCTATAGCTCTGTTTGATATCACCTCATTTGCATTCATATTTGATTGTGTTCCGGATCCGGTTTGCCATACAACAAGAGGGAAGTGATCGTTTAACTTTCCTTCGATTACTTCTTGTGAAGCTTCGATGATTATATTGCCTATTTTTTTATCCAGTAATCCGAAGTCCATATTCACTTTTGCTGCTGCAGATTTAACGATACCTAGACCTCGAATAATTGACGAAGGCTGTTTTTCCCAACCGATTTTAAAATTTTCAATCGATCTTTGAGATTGAGCGCCCCAATAACGATCTGATTCAACTTCTATTGTTCCAAAGGTATCGCTTTCTTTTCTTTTTTTCATGATTCATCCTTAATTTTTTTATTGTTTTGTATCTTTACGAAATTGATCAATTAACAGTATTTCTGCGCTATTTTCCTGCTTAATAATTTTATTGCTACTATTCTTACCTTCTTCTGAAGAGGTGATCTCTTGGTCTGCAACAAGATCCTCACTGTTATTAATTATATTTAATTCAATTTTAAAATTAACGGCTGGATCAAAAAATGTTTTTATAGCAACAAATGGTATGGTAATTTTTTCTGCAATATTGTTAAAATGAAGAACAACAGTAAATTTATCTGATTTTACTTCTAAGCTAAAAAATTGGTGTTGAAGCACTATAGTCATTTCATTTGGAAATTTTTTTAAAAGTGCGTCTGATATTACGATATTTTTTTGGTTTGTAGAAAACGTAATATAGAAATGATGGTCTCCAGGGAAGCCATCGGTAGAAACTTTAATTAATGCATTCCTAATGATGCCAATAGTAGCTTCTTCTTTTAGTAATTTATATCCAATTAAATCTGTTTGCATGATTATTTGTTATATTTATTTTTATATTTTGAAATTATTCTAAAATAGCATTAAAAGAGCATTTCTAGAAATAGAATTTATAAAATACAGTTATGTTTATTGGATAAGTTTTAAATAATTTTTTTATTTTTTTATTTATATGCAATTTATCTAGAGTTTTTTTGATAAATATTTGTATATTTTTTCAGATTAAATAAAAATTATATTTCTTATATTCACCTAAAAATATTCATATGTAAATCATAAATTATTTGTGTTTTTAAACTTCGTTGAAGAAATAAAAAAAGTAAAAGAAAACAATAACTTTTGAATTGAAAGGGGCGTTCTGTTGCCAGGTGCCTCCCGAACCCCGCCTTATCTTGCTAGAGACAAGGACTTAATTTCGGCGCTAAAACTGCTTACGCAGCTACAGCCACCGGAGCATAGTTGTCATTTGCAACTAAAGTTTTTAGTCCGATACGGTGGTACCATGCCGGGTAAAAGGTAGTCTTTTACACTCTCGTCGATCCTATTTCGCCCCCACTAAAATTATAAAAAATAACTTTGGTGGAGGCGCCGGGTACCGCCCCCGGGTCCGATTAGTTTATTTTGACGCCAATTTATTACCATAGCTAATAAAGCATAATTATTATAAAGCCTGTGTATGAATAAAGAAAGAGTATAATAATAATATTTCATGCTTCGCTTAAGAGAATGAATCAGGCATAATATTCATATGAAGCAATATCTAGAGTTAATGTCTCATATAATTGAGCACGGAGTTGAGAAATCGGACAGAACAGGGACAGGTACCTTGTCTGTTTTTGGTTATCAGTTACGTTTTGATTTGAATAATGGCTTTCCATTAATTACAACAAAAAAAATCCATATTAAATCTATAATTCATGAGTTAATATGGTTTTTATCCGGCGATACGAATATATCGTATTTAAAGAATAACGGTGTTAGAATTTGGGATGAGTGGGCTGATAAAAATGGTAATCTAGGACCTGTTTATGGATCGCAATGGAGATCATGGTCAAATTATAGCAATGGTCAATCGATAGACCAAATATCTAATGTAATAAATACTTTGAAAACTAACCCTGAATCCAGAAGACATATTGTTTCGGCGTGGAATGTTAGCCAAATTGATGATATGGCATTACCTCCTTGCCATTGTTTGTTTCAATTTTATGTTGCAAATGGTAAATTAAGTTGCCAATTATATCAAAGATCTGCTGATATTTTTCTTGGAGTGCCGTTTAATATAGCTTCTTATGCTCTTTTAACTACCATGATAGCAAAAGTTACAGGTTATCAGGTTGGTGAATTTATACATACCTTCGGTGATGCTCATTTGTATTTAAACCATATTGATCAAGCAAAAGAACAATTATCAAGAAAATCAAAACCGCTTCCAACTGTTCGTTTAAGTGAAAATATTGATGATATATTTAGTTTTAAATATGAAGATATTCAAATTTTAGATTATGATGCACATCCTCATATTAAAGCTATGGTTGCCATATGAATATAGATATTAGTATTATTTTAGCGAGATCTAACAATAATGTTATTGGGCGAAATAATAAGCTCCCTTGGAATATACCTGGAGATCTCAAATACTACAAAAGAGTTACAATGGGTAATCCAATTATAATGGGAAGAGTTACGCATGAATCTATTGGCAAAGCACTTCCTGGAAGATTGAATATTATTGTTACAAAAAATCAGAATTATAAAAAAAATGATTGTGTTGTAGTTAATACTGTTGATCAAGCTTTGACCGTAGCTAGAGAATTTGTAGAAAAAAATAATTTGCATGAAATATTTTTTATTGGAGGTGTTCAAATTTATAAAATTGCAATGAAAGAAGCAACGAAAATATATTTGACAGAAATTCATAAAGAT
>Ga0308019_10001546_pt1 | contig 13723 bp, 12 predicted proteins | sample Neamet284_FD_203135 | JGI IMG/M metagenome (GOLD analysis project Ga0308019, IMG submission 203135) | Marine microbial communities from water near the shore, Antarctic Ocean - #284 | ecosystem: Environmental > Aquatic > Marine > Unclassified | place: Southern Ocean | collected 2014-10-01 | reverse complement strand
ATCTAAAGATTGGTATGATAGTTTCAGTAAATCAGAGTCAGAGATCCTCCAAAGGGTTCCTGAAATGACAACTCCATCTAATTAATAAAAAATAAGGATAATATAATGATTAAAAGAATTTTAGGGATAATAGTCCCAATAATAACATGTGCGACTCTTGTGGGTCAAGAGTATGTAATGTTTCAGACTTCAATTCTTAAGCTAAGAGATGGAAAAAATGCATCTTTAATGAATGGTGTAAAGAAACATAATGCAAAGTACCACAATGGTAAAGAGAGCCCAAAAGCATATCTTTGGTACATTAATACTGGTCCAAATTCTGGAAATTATAGTTGGGCAGTAGGACCAACAAATTTTTCAAATATGGATTTGTCACTTCCGACTGATCATGTAAAAGACTGGGAAAAGAATGTAAGTCCATATGCGGATGAAGGTAATATTATTTACATGGTTCGAGATGAAGAGCTAACTTATAATCCTGAGAATGAAACTATTGGTGAGAATATTCTTTCTAAAAGTTACTCTGTAAAGCAAGGTCCAGGAAATTTAGCAGCTGTTGAAGAGGCTTTAGGATCAATTACCAAAGTCTTAAGAAAAACAAATGCAAAAATTGCTAGAAGAGTTTATCGAAACAAATTCGCAAATGAAGGTCAAATGGATTTTCAGCTCGTTTACCCATTTAAAAGTTGGAAAAGATTTGATAAGGATGGAGCTCTAGGTTTACCTGAAGGATTTAGAAAGGATTATGAGAAAATGTATGGAAAAGGAAGTTTTGATAAAAAAATAATCAAAGTTCTTGCCGATCATACATTTAATAGAACTCAAGAAGTATTAACAATGGTTAAGTAACTTCTATTATTAAACGAGATTAAAAAGCCCTGCATTGATGTGGGGCTTTTTTGTTTAAAAAAACATCATTATTTTATCTTAAGCAAAGAGCTTTAGTTATTTAAAATTATAAAATAGACAGAAAGAAAATATGGATAATTCATCTGCGGAATTAAGAAGCGAGTTTATTCTTGATTCAGAAATAACATTTTTAAATCATGGTTCATATGGTGCTTGTCCCAAACCAGTATTTGAAGCTTATCAAAAATATCAAACAGATCTAGAGATTCATCCTGTTCAGTTTATGCAGAATGAAGTTTTTAATCTTTTAGACATATCTCGAGAATCATTAAGTCATTATGTTAATTGTGATAAGGATGATTTAATATTTGTATCTAATCCTACGCAAGCTGTTGGAACTATAATTAACAATATTTTGATTAACTCTGGAGATGAAGTGTTATCCACTAATTTAGAATATGGTTCATGTGATAGAATGTGGACTTATGATTCTGTTCAGAAAGGTTATAAATATATTCAAGCTGAGATTAATCTACCAATCGAAGATAAAGAAACTTTTTTAAATCAATTTTGGTCTTTTGCTAGTCCTCAAACTAAATATGTTTTCATTAGCCAAATTACAAGTACCACTGGTATGATTTTACCAATTCCAGAAATTATAACTGAAGCTAAAAGAAGAGGAATAAAGATCATTATAGATGGGGCTCATGTTCCTGCTCATATTCCACTAAATATTAAAGAGTTAGACCCTGACTATTATACGGGAGCTTTACATAAATGGTTATGCTGCCCAAAAGGGATATCATTTCTTTATGTTAAAAAAGAACATCAGGAAGGAATTCAACCAATGCTTAAGAGTTGGGGGTGGGGAGAGGAATATGAACAGTTTAAGAGCTCAATCCAATCACATAGTCCAAGTCGGTTTATTAATGTTTTTCAATGGCAAGGGACTACGGACATGAGTGCTTTTTTTACAGTTCCTGAAGCCATTCAATTTCAAAAAGTTCATGATTGGGATTCCGTTAGGTCACGATGTTTTAATATGATTATAGAAGCAAGAAATCGTATCACTGAAATTACTAAACTACCTAAAATATGTCCTGATAATTGGCTGGGTCATATGGCAACTATTCTGTTCCCAATAGAAGATACGATTGCTTTTAAAAAGACTTTATATGATGATTATCAGATTGAAATGCCCGTAATGAGTCATAATGAGCACACTGCATTTCGGATCTCTATCCAAGGTTATAATTCAGAAGCTGACATTGATCATTTAATTAATACTTTAGAAGAGCTTATTTAGTCTTCTTATAAAAACAGCCTTTCCCTAAAATTGCAAGTGTTGGTGCTAAGATTAAATTAATTAGTGATAATAATTGCCAATACCAGTAGTCTCCATAAGAGACACCCAATGTCGTAGTAAGAAAAATAGTTGTTGCATGCCAAGGGATTAAGCTCTCAAACATGGTACCATAATCTTCAATTGATCGTGATAGAACTTTTCTAGAAATACCATATTTATCATAACGCCTTTTAAAAGCATCTCCAACAATAAAGCTAGTGGCAGACTGATTAGAAGTGATCGAGTTTGTAAATGCAGTAGTGAAAAGAGAAGATATAATTAAACCAGCTTTTGTTTTTACTAAATTAAATACTCGATCTACAATAGATGGCATAGAATCTATTAAGTCAATTGAACCGATAAAGATAAAGACCATAATAGAAAATATAATAGCCTCATTTAGTTCGTAAAGGCCGCCTCGTGAAAATAATATATCAATATTCACTGGTGCAGAGTTGACCCAATAAGCCATATCTGAATTGAAACCTTTATGAATTGATGCCATTATATCGGTAGATGAATAAGGTTGAATTATCAAAGCAATAAAGGCTGCTGACATAGATGAAGCAAGAAGGGTTGGTAGCGTTGCCATTTTTCTAATCGAGCCGATGAGAACAATGATAGGTGGAATTAAAAGCCAAATATTGAAATTGAACATTGATGATATAGCGATTAGTGTTACATCAACTTGAGAGGTATCAACTGTATTGCTAACTGGAGGGTAAATAAAGCCAAGTGAAAAATAAATGCAAGCAGCAAGCAAAGCCGAGGGTAAGGTTGTTACCATCATGGAGCTGATGTGATCATAAAGGTCTACTTCAGTTGCCATGGCAGCAAGGTTGGTAGTATCTGAAAGAGGAGAAAGTTTATCGCCAAAAAATGCACCACCAACAATAGCTCCAGCTGTAATACCTAGGTTTGCATCGATAACTGCTGAAACCCCAATGATTACAACACCAATTGTACCAATTGAGCCCCATGACGTACCCGTAAGCAAAGAAAAAACTATTGGGATTACGAATGCTAATAGATAGATATAACTAGGATTGATCAAGTTGATTCCATAATAAATTAACATTGGAATAGTACCGCTGACCATCCATGTGCCAATGATTACACCAATAGAAAAAAGAATTAGAATAGCAGGAAAACCTCGAGATAGTTTTCTAATAATAGATTCTTGAATATTCTCCCATTTAAAACCAAGAACTAAGAGTTGACCAACAGCAAAAACTGCTGCCAGCATAAAAACAACTTCAAGAGGGAATGATGGTTGTTGATAAACATTTGGCCGTATAAGCATTCCATAAATAATTAATAACCCTAAAAAAATAACGGGTATAATTTTTATTGTAAAAGATGGATTAGGCTTTAAGTTCATTTTTTTAGATATTTATTGTAATCTTTTTCTGTTAATGCTTTATATCGATCGAGCATTCCTTTTTCGCGCATAAGTTTTTCTATACCTTTAATATCCATTGGTACAAAGTCAGATACGATGTTAGCACCAGTCTCCGTAATAACAATAAGGTCTTCTAAGCGGATATATATATTTTCTTCTGGGACACGTAAGGCGGGTTCAATGGTGAAAACCATTCCGGGCATTAACATTTTTGAATGATCACCTACGTCATGTGTAGCCATACCAACTCCATGTCCAAGGCTCGCGTATTCTCTTTTTGAGGAGCGAATATATGACTTAACAAAGTTTTCTGCAGCTTTGCGATGATTTTCTTGATCAAACTTAGCATTTGAGAGGATTACTTCCATTTCTTTAACTGCATCTTTTCTAACTTGTACTGGTTCTACATAAGGTCTAATATTATCTAATATTGCCCTATAGCATAAAATATAGAAGCTATACAGTTGAGATTGCTCTTTGGAAAATTTACCATTTACGGGAATCATTCTGGTTATGTCACTCATATAGTATTGAAAGTCTGGTGAATAATCCATCAGTAATAAGTCGCCATCTTTTAATTTATCTTTTTTCTCATGATAGTGAGGCATATAGGCATTAGACCCATTTGCAATAAGTGAATAATAAGCATCTCCTTGAGCCCCATTAATATGGTATATGTATTTTGCCATTCCATCGAGTTCATATTCAAATAACCCTGGTTTAGTAGATCGCATAGCTTCCATTAAGGCAAGACAAGATAAAACTGTTGCTTTTTTAATAACATTAATCTCAGCTTGGCTTTTAATTAGTCTTAAACCATCAAGGATAGGAGTAATATCTTTAATTTCCGATCCATGCATTTGATTCGAAATATTTTTATTAAAATTTTTGTATCTAGGTTCAGTCTGGTCCCAGGGGTCATTTTGAATATCACCTTCATAACGTAATAATAGATCACGACTTTCGGCATGTCGCTCTGGAGGAGTTTGGTAAAGATAAACAATTGGTTTTGATCTCATCCTCATTCGCCAAAGATGTTCCCCCATCATTTCTGTAGGATAAACATTGTCAACACCATTCATTTCTTTTACTGCTTCAATATCTTCACTAGACATTAGAGGCCCTTCACTTCTTTCACGTCGAGGGTTTTTATGAGGTAGGTATAAAGATGTTTCTCCAGAGCCTCCTTTGATCAAGACATAAGCATGAGCAGTCTCTATACCTGTAAGGTAGTAGAACTCATTGTATTGACGAAACTTAACATAGCCTGTTTCAGAAGGGGCTCCTTGAAAGATTGCAATTGCATTACTTTCAAGCTCTTTTGCTAACTTCATTCGTCTTGATTTGAATTCGTCAGCCGTAAAAGTAACTTCTGCATTGATTGTATTAATTATGAATATCATTAATAAAAATATTTTATGTTTCATGAATTCCTCAAAAAAAAACTGCCTCAATATTTTATTTGAGGCAGTTTTTAGGTTATTGCTTGTTAATCAAACTAATTATTTAAATGGCTCAGTTACAATATCCGGGCCAGCATCTTTTTTAGATTCTTTAACAATACGTTCAACTTCTCGCATCAGATTCTTATTTTCAAAGACTACACCGTCTTTAATTGTATGAATAATTCCTTGCGTACGATACATTTCTTTTGTCTCTTTATCCATATTGATTGCACCAAAAGGATAGAGGTAGCGGAAATTTTCTGCGGGACTTCCATCAACCACTAGAATATCTGCTATATATCCTTTTTGAATCATACCAAGCTTTGGTTCTAAGATAGTTTGAGCGCTGTTATGAGTTGCACTTTGTAGGACTTCTAATGGATGCATTCCTGACTCAAGAACAAGTTGGAGTTCTCGAATATTACCAAAACCTCCTGTTGACCATTGATAATTATCATCGGTCCCGTAAGCAACGCGGCCTCCTCTTTTATTAAATTCGAAGATTAAATCGCCCCATAAATCATACATGTAATGCCATCGATATTCATCAAGAGATGACCAATTATATTGGAAAGATGCATGCATGTCTGGACTTGGTAAGTGCATTTCCCAAAGTGCTTGGTGTGTATATTTTTCATGCCAAGGTAAACCATGTGCACGAACAATATCTCTATTAGCTTCATAAGTTGCTCTATTTGGTTGCATGGTTACACCATAGAAAACCAATGAATCGGCTATGTCATTTAATAATCTGTGGCGAGTTTCAGGATTTTCCCCAGCTTCTATCCAAACCTGAGCTGCTTCTCTAAATCGAATATTTTCATTAGACATATTATAATCTACTGGATAATTCATTACTCCTCGATTTAAAGCTGACTCTGCGTATCCATAGTGGTGAACAATCATGCTTACGCCTAATCGAGCTGCATCTAAAGCATTTACTTGGGATGTAGATGAAGGTTGAATATGTACCGCAGTAAGACCTCCAGCTTTTTCAATTGCTTTTGCGGCGGCTCCAAAGATTGTTGGGTTCCAACAAAGGTTATTTATATAAACTTGTCTAACACCATTCTTAATCATTTTTTTTGCTACTTTATCAGCATTAGCAGGATCCATTATAAATTCTTCATCAAAATCAGTTTTACTTCCCCAACCATAAAGTGGAAAGAGTCTAGGTGAGATAACTTCATTATTACGTTCAGCTTCTAATATCTTTTGAACACGACCTTCTTCAGCAGGTCCAATAGATGTAACACCTGTAGCTAATTGAAGATAGAAAATATAATCTAAAGGTAGTGATTCATTTCTTAAATGTAAATGTAGATTTAACATCCCAGGCATTACAAATAAATTGTCACCTTCAATTATACGATCACCTTTCATTTTATCAGGCATTTTTGGGTCATGCCGTTGAATTTTAGCGATGACGTTTCCTGTTACTAGTATATCAAATGGACCATTTGCTGGGCCACCATGTCCTGGAATAACCATTGTATTTCGGATAACTAGTTTTTGATATGGGCCTTCTGCAAGATCACCAAAATCAACCATTTTAGTTGGGTTTGGTTTATGTTCAACTTTTTCAAGTTGAGCAGGTAAAAACGAGATTATGACCATTAAAATAGTGGCCAATTTGCGTAACTTCATGATTTCCTCCTTCAAATTACAATCAGAGGATATGCATTGGAAGGTTGAAAGGGCAAGAAATAGTTAAAATTAAAAATAATCTATAATTGTTAAAGTTAAGGCAGCAATCCAAGCAGCTGTAGAAATCAAGGCGAATAGACTTCGACCCATTGTTGTTTTGGGAAGCGTTTTTGCATATTGATTTGTCTTAAATGAAATTAATATATCAATCATAGGTATACTGGTGATGATTAGAAATAAAAGGCTTGTCTTCATAATATTAATTTAGGTTTGATATCTTATTCGAATTAAGACCATTTTTCTTTAAAATATTATTAATATCTTATCCTAGAATTCAATAAATCTTAGCTAGTTATAGAAAGAATCAATATGAAACCAGAATGGAAAGGCGTTTATCCCGCCTTAACCACAAAATTCACTGAAGATTATGAGCTTGATATTTCATCTTGTATAAAAAATGTTGAAGCACAAATTAAGGCAGGTATTCATGGCTGTGTAATTGCTGGTAGCTTGGGAGAAGCAAGCACTTTAGATCAAAATGAAAAGATTTTATTGTTAAAAGAAATATTATCTTATATAAATGGAAGAATTCCAGTCTTAATGAATATTGCGGAGCAGTCTACAAAGCATGCTGTTAAAGCAGCACAAAATGCAGAAGACTCAGGAGCTGATGGCTTAATGATGTTACCACCGATGAGGTATGTATCAGACCATAGAGAGACAATCGAATTTTATAAAGCTGTTGCTAGTTCCTGTGGTCTTCCTATTATGACCTATAATAATCCTTATGATTATAAGATTGAGATTACAATCTCGATGTTTGAAGAGCTTTTAAAAATTGATAATATTCAAGCCACCAAAGAATCCACTAGAGATGTTACCAATGTAACTCGTATGAGAAATGCTTTTGGAAATGATATTAAAATTCTTTGTGGCGTTGATACGCTTGCATTAGAAGAATTAGTCTTAGGTGCAGATGGGTGGGTGGCTGGTTTAGTAGATGCATTTCCGCGCGAGACTGTTGTTATTTATGAACTTGTAAAACAAAATAGAATTGCTGAAGCGACTGAAATATATCGTTGGTTTATGCCATTGCTTGAATTAGATATTCATCCAAAGTTAGTTCAGAATATTAAACTGGCCGAAGTTGCCACTGGAATTGGTACAGAACACGTACGTCCTCCACGATTACCTTTAATAGGAAAAGAGAGGGCTTATGTTCAAACTGTTATTAATAATGCGCTTGCTAATCGTCCTGAGATGCCAAATATAGATAATGGAGATTAAATGATCAAAAAAAATATTATCGGATTTTCAACAAGTGATCAAGGAGAGTTGTATACTCAAGCTTTCAATCCGAAAACAGGTGAAACTCTTGTCGGTGATTTTAGTAATGCAAATAACGAAGAAGTTAATTTAGCAGTTGAAAAGTCTATTAAAGCTTTTGAAACTTACAGAAAAGTTTCAGGAAGACAAAAAGCACTTTTTTTAAATGCTATAGCGGATGAGATTGAAATTCTTGGAGATCTTTTAATTGAGCGATGCTGCGCAGAATCAGGCCTTCCTAATGCTCGTATAATTGGTGAGAGAGGAAGAACTGTAGGGCAACTTAGAATGTTTGCAAATCTTATAGTTGAAGGATCATGGTTGGAAGCTTCAATTGATGTTGCAGATTTAAAACGAGAGCCAATTCCTAAACCTGATATTCGAAAAATGTTAGTTCCAATGGGTCCTGTTGTTGTTTTTGCTGCAAGCAATTTTCCTCTGGCATTTTCTACAGCGGGAGGAGATACAGTCTCAGCCTTAGCTGGTGGTAATCCAGTAATTGTGAAAGCGCATAGTGCACATCCCGGAACTAGTGCTCTAATTGGGTCAGCTATAATGGAAGCTGCAAAAAATTCTGGTATGCCAGATGGTGTTTTCTCATTATTGCATGGTTCTGGAAAAGTGGTAGGTCAGAGTCTTATTCGTCATTCAGGTATTAAAGCCGCTGGCTTTACGGGCTCCCAAGTAGCTGGTCGCATTTTATTTGATTTAGCTAATCAAAGAAAAGAGCCCATACCTTTTTTCGCTGAAATGGGTAGCGTTAACCCCGTCTTATTATTGCCAACTGCTTTAAACAATAAAACAATTGAAATGTTATCAACTTCTATTACAATGGGAGCAGGTCAATTTTGCACTAAACCAGGTCTTTTATTAACTCTTGAGACTGATAAGCTTGAAGAATTTATTAATGATTTAAGTCTAGCCTTAGAGAAGATTGAGCCAAGTGTTATGCTTACGGAAAAAATTTGTAACGCATATTATAATGATGTGGATTTATCTCTAACTAATCAAGATGTTAAGGTCGAATCCATATTTCAGAATAAGAATGAATTAAATCGCGCAAGATCAGTTCTTGTATCTGTTTCTGGTGAATCTTTTTTAAATAATCCTAAATTAGCAGAAGAGGTTTTTGGTCCTTATAGTATGATAGTAAAGTGCAAAAATGAAGAGCAACTAAATAAAATACTTTCAACTCTAAGCGGTCAATTAACGGGAACTGTATTTGGTTCTGAAAGTGAGATGCAAAGTTTTATCACTTCAATTGATCAATTAGAAAAAAAAGTTGGTCGTCTAATCTTTAATGGAGTGCCAACAGGTGTTGAAGTTTGTTCTAGCATGCAACACGGTGGACCATATCCTGCATCTTCAGATTCACGTTTTACTTCAGTTGGCACAATGGCTATTAAGCGTTTTGTACGTCCCGTAGCTTTTCAGGCTTGGCCTGACAGTCAACTACCCGATGAACTTAAAAATGGTAATCCATTAAATATTTGGAGATTAATTAATAGTGAGTGGACAAAGGATTAACTATGTCTAAGCATATTTTTGAATGTATTGATGCTCATACTTGTGGAAACCCTATACGCTTGATTAAATCAGGTGGACCAAAGCTTGAGGGTAAAACGATGCTTGATAAACGTGAGCATTTCATGGCAGAATATGATTGGATTCTTCGCAGTTTAATGTTTGAGCCTAGAGGTCACGATATTATGTCTGGAAGTCTTTTGTATGAACCTAGTAGTGATGAGTTTGATATAGGTATCTTATTTATTGAAACGAGTGGTTGTTTGCCAATGTGCGGTCATGGGACTATTGGAACCGTAACTATGATGATTGAAGAAGGTCTGGTTAAACCAAAGACAGACGGTGTTGTTATTTTAGAAACACCAGCTGGTAGAGTGGATGCCCATTATACATTAAAAGGCAACAAAGTTTCTTCAGTTAAGATTATTAATATACCTTCCTTTTTATATGCAGCCGATTTAGAGTTGAAATCTTCACACCTTGGAACTCTTAAAGTTGATGTCTCATATGGTGGAAATTTTTATGCTATTATAGATATTCAAAAAAACTTTCCTGGGATTGATAAATTTACTGCAGGAGATCTCGGAACCTTTAGTCGAGAGCTTCGAATTAAAATTAATGAACAATACAAATTTGAACATCCTGAAGATTCCAGAATAAATAAATGTATTCATCTTTTATGGAGTGGTGAGCCTACGAAGCCAGAATCCACTGCTAGGAATGCAGTATTTTATGGTGAGAAAGCAATTGATCGTTCTCCATGTGGTACAGGTACTTCAGCAAGAATGGCGCAATGGTATTCACAAAATAAAATGAATCAAAATGATATTTTCATACATGAAAGTATTATTGGGAGTCAATTTACGGGGCGTATTGAAAAGACTTTAAAAGTAGCTAATTTTAATGCGATTATTCCGAGTATAGAGGGCTGGGCAAAAGTATACGGTTATAATAAGATTATTGTAGATACTAAAGATGATCCTTATGCTCACGGGTTTCAGGTGATTTAAATTTGCCTCATTCAGATATAGTAATTATAGGCGGTGGAGCGATTGGTCTTTCTTCTGCCTATTATCTTAATAAAAAAGGTTATGATGTAACTATTTTAGATGCGAATCCACCAGATCAATATGATTCTTGCTCTTGGGGAAGTTCAGGTATGATCGTTCCAAGTCATATTGTACCACTCGCAGCTCCAGGTGTAATTAAGCAAGGATTAAAATGGCTTCTTGATCCTGAGAGTCCATTTTCTATAGAATTTAAACTTTCATTTGAAATGATTTCATGGCTCTTGAAATTTAGAAAAGCAGCTAATGCTAAGCATGTTAAAGCTGCCGCAGATATACTACGAAATCTTAGTATGCATAGTCGTTCTTTATTCTTAGAGCTTGATGATGAAATGGATTTCGGATTAGAGACCAAAGGAATATTAATGCTCTGTAATAGCGAAGCTTCTTTAGAAGAAGAATATTCTATTTCAGCTATGGCTAAAGATATAGGTATGATTACAAAAGATTTAAATCCAACTGAGATAAATAATTTGGAAACAGGAATGAAAACTAAAGTTGTAGGTGGTGTTCATTATCCATCAGATGCTCATGTGAATCCAGTCGCGTACTTATTTGAATTAAAACGGAAGCTTTTAGATGCTAATGTTAAAATTATTCATGAAACAAATGTAAACTCTTTATCAGTTGATAAAGGACATGTGACCTCAGTTAAAACTAGCAATGATATTTGGACTGCAAAGAATTTTGTATTATCGGCTGGTTCTTATTCTTCAAAGCTCGTAAGGAATCTCCACTTAAAAATTCCAATGATGGGAGGAAAAGGATATAGTGTTACAATGGAATCACCCTTTCAAAAACCTTCAATTCCTGCCATCCTGGTTGAATCGAGAATAGCTTCAACTCCAATGGGTAAAGCTTGGCGATTTGGAGGAACTATGACAGTGACCGAAGGCTCAACAGATATAAATAAAATAAAATTAAATGCAATGGTTAGGAATGTAAAAAAATATTATCCTGATTATAAAATATCATGGGCAGAGAATCTTAAGCCTTGGGTTGGACTTAGGCCTTTATCTGCAGATGGATTACCTTATATTGGTTCTTTTAGTAACTATCCAAATTTAATAGCAGCTACTGGTCATGCAATGTTAGGAGTTAGTCTAGCACCTATAACTGGTTATTTAGTATCTAATATTATTTCAGGTAAGACTTTAGAATACGATATGAAATTGTTATCCCCTGATCGATTCAAATAAAAAAATAAATTATTATACCTTAAATTGGATGTGTCATGAAATTTGAAAAAATAAGATTGTTTTTATCAGCTAGTTTATTATTCAATTTTATTTTGAGTCAATCTAGTATTGAATTCACTGACCTAGTAATGAAAGATTCATTGTTTATTTCTGGAAGATTATTACATGCTAACTATGATGGATTGAACCAGATAAAATTTTTAGAATCTAAAAAAGATACTATCTTTATTGCAGTACATGGATATAGATCTGATGGAGATGAATGGGTTTATGCTTTAAAAAAAATGGCTTCTTCTAGAAATCAAACATACTATTTTGTAAATGATTGGAACAAGTGCCCCTCAACTATTTCAATGAAATTAGAACAAGGTTTAAAAAGATTAATTTATAAAAATAGTGAAATCAAACATATTGTAATTTTTGGACACAGTTATGGTGGTATCGTTGTTACTAATCTTATTGATGTACCATTTCCAGTATCTGTAGAGATTCATTCTATAGCTGGGCCATTAGCTGGTACAAAAAAGTTAAAAATTCTTTGTTCAAATTCAATAAAATTTCAAGAGATGCAAATGGTTAACTCTTTATATGAATGGCGTACTGTTCATAAACAAGATGGCGCTTTTAAAAATATGCAAGAAGATCCTCAAGTTATTCAAATAAATAATAGTAATATTATGAAATTACCTCCGGTGTTTAAAAATGGTCGTCGTTTAGGACATAATAGTTCAATCACTTGGGTTATTGATGAATACTTTAAAAATGATAAATGATGTCTTTATCTTTAAAAAATAAATTCAAATATAATTTATACTTATGGTACTTTGGTTTAACTAAAGTAAGGTTAATTCATTTTATTAGACCAAAAATAATAGATGTAAATAATGAAGGCGTAACCTTGTTTATGCCTTTAGATAGACGAACTCGGAATCATGTTCGTTCAATGTATATTGGTGCAATGGTGGTGGGTGTTGATTTAGTTACTGGTTTTACAGCAATGTTAAAGATTTTAGAATCAAAAAAGAATATTATTTTAATTTTTAAAGATCTCGAAGCTAATTTTCTTAAAAGAGCAGAAGGGGACGTACATTATATTTGTAAGGAATCTAAAGCAATTGCGACTGCTGTAGAAGAAACTATCCAAACTGGCGAAAGAGTTAATTTAGTCGTGCCTGTTATTGCTACCGTTCCTAATTGTTTTGGAGATGAACCCGTCGCAACGTTTACGATTACACTATCAATGAAAGAAAAGTAGACCGCCGAACTGATGAAAGCATCATCTTTATATTTAATGCTCGTTATTGCGGCTCTTCTTTGGAGCCTCGGAGGCTTATTTATCAAACTAGTAGATCTTAATCCTCTAATGATTACAGGTATAAGAAGCCTTGGTGCAGCAATTGTATTTTTATTTTATATCAAGAGGCCAAAATGGTATTGGGGAAAATATTTTATAGGTGGAATTCTTTCATATAGTTTGATGGTTATTTTATACGTAGTCTCCATTCGTTTAACAACTGCAGCAAATGCAATATTTTTAGAATTCACTGCACCATTTTGGGTTGTGATATTTGCTTATTTTGTTTTAAAAGAGACGGTAACTAAGTTTGATATTGTAGCTATGTTATTTATTTTTTTAGGAATGGGTCTATTCTTTATAGATGAATTATCCTTCTATGGTTTTTGGGGAAATATAATGGCTTTGGTCGCAGGTATTTGTCTTGCTTTAGTTACAGTTTTTATCCGGAAGGAAAAAGATTATGCTTTTGAAATAGTTTTGTATGGAAATACAATTACAGCTTTGATTTGTCTTCCCTATATACTGAAAGGATTTAGTGATTCATCATCATTAGATTTATTACTTATCTTTGCTTTAGGTGTTTTTCAATTAGGAATTCCATATCTTTTATATACGCACGCAC
>Ga0308019_10001545_pt1 | contig 13727 bp, 7 predicted proteins | sample Neamet284_FD_203135 | JGI IMG/M metagenome (GOLD analysis project Ga0308019, IMG submission 203135) | Marine microbial communities from water near the shore, Antarctic Ocean - #284 | ecosystem: Environmental > Aquatic > Marine > Unclassified | place: Southern Ocean | collected 2014-10-01 | reverse complement strand
GAATCTACTGAATTAGTTACAAGCTTAACCGCTGCTGCTATTAAAGGCTACGAAGAAGCTCTAGATGTTCTTGATGGTAAAAAAATTGCAGCTTGTGCTAAGCATTTTATTGGTGATGGAGGTACGAATTGGGGAACAGGAACGCTCAAAGAAGGTCTGCACACATATCTAATCGACCGAGGAGATACTCGAATTTCAGAGAAAGAACTAAGAGAAGTCCATCTTCCTCCTTATTTAGAAGCAATAAAAGCAGGTGTTAAAACTATAATGATTAGCTTTAATAGTTGGAATGGAGTAAAGTGCCATGGAAGTAAGTTCTTGGTTAATGACTTACTAAAAGAAGAGCTTGGATTTCAAGGCCTTGTCGTTAGTGACTGGGCAGGAATTGATGAAATACCTGGGGACTATAAATCTGATATTATCTCTTCTGTAAATGCAGGAATTGATTTGGTTATGGTCCCGGGATCTCTATATGGTCAGAATCATTACAAAACATTTATCAAACTACTCAAAGAATCGATTGAAGAAGGATCAATTACTATTGCTAGAATTGATGATGCTGTAACTCGAATATTACGTGTTAAATACGAGCTCAACTTATTTGAAGACCCATTTGGTAATACGGAATATGCAAAGTTCGTAGGTGCAAAAGAACATAGAGACATTGCTCGTAATGCTGTGAAGAAAAGTGTAGTGCTCCTAAAAAATAAGCAAAACATACTACCGTTAGAAAAAAATCAAAAAATTTATCTGGTTGGATCTGGTGCAAATAACTTAGGGATGCAAAATGGGGGTTGGACTGTTGAATGGCAGGGTAGATTTACACCAGACTTTAAAATACTTGATGAAAACAATGATGAAAAAATTGAAGAAAAAGAATTCTTTCGTTTTTACAAAGATATTTATCACTTAAAATTTGACAAAGACGCTGTAATGAGATCCTTCAACTCCGTAGATTTAAATAAGGATAAAAGCATCATAAAATCTGAATTTAATTCTTATAAAGAATCCTCTCCTTATCAACCAAAAGGAACAAGTATACTTAAAGCAATGAATCAGGTTACCACTGATAATAGTTCCATTATCTATAATCCAAGGGCTATTAACCTAGATAAAGATAGACTCATTGTTGCTGTTATTGGCGAATATCCATACGCCGAAGGTTATGGAGATAATGCTAAAATTGGCTTAAGCCCATTTGATCAAAAAGTCCTTAAAAACTGCTATAAATCTGGAAATAAAATTCTTGTTATCATGCTTTCAGGAAGACCTTTAATCATTAAAAATCATATTAGTAATTGGGATGTCTTTTTAGCTGCATGGTTACCTGGGATGGCAGGCGAAGGAATTGCTGATGTTCTGTATGGAGAATATGCTCCAACTGGTAAGTTGAGTTTTTCATGGCCAAAAGACATTAATCAATTACCATTAAATATAAATGACGATAACTATAAACCTCTTTTTCCATTTGGTTTTGGATTAACATATTAAAAATGAAAATTGAATTATTTAAAAATAATATTCTGCTATACCTTTATTTTATAGTTTTCACTGTCTATCTAAATGGGCAACAAATTTATTTAAATGAGATTGTTAGTAGCAATGGAACTAGCCTATATGATGAAGATGGAGATACACCTGATTGGATAGAAATACATAATTCTTCAAATGAATCAATAGATTTAATGGACTTTGGATTAACAGATGACTCAGGGGACCTTTTTAAATGGACATTCCCATCTTTGATAATGAACCCAAATGATTACGCCGTTATTTTTGCATCTAACAAGAATAAACTAGAAATTATTAATACATGGGATGCAATTTTAGAGATAGGTGATACATGGTCTTATTGGGTTGGAAACAATCAGCCTATTTTAAATTGGGAGCATCCTGAAACAGAGATAGCAAGTTGGCCTACTGGACAAAGTGGTTTTGGCTTTGGTGATGATGATGATAATACAGATATTGGCCAAACAGTTTCAGTTTTTGTTCGTTCTAACTTCAATATTGAAGACCTATCCACTTTATCAAAAGTCCTTTTTCATCTTGATTATGATGATGGATATATTGCTTATTTGAATGGAGTTGAATTTTCAAGGCAAAATCTTGGAGCACCAGGAACTAACATTAGTTATAATGCAACTACAACAGCCCTTCATGAAGCTGAAATCTATTCCGGAAGCTTTCCTGAAGAGATCATTATAAATCCAGATGAATACCCTTTTTATCAAGGACAAAATACTCTTGCTATCGAAGTACATAATTATTCAAATACATCCTCTGATTTATCCTGTATCCCTTTTTTAACTTTTGGATATAACATTGAGGTTGAAGATATAAGAGTACCAAATGCAAATATGGAATTACCAAATACATTTCTACATACCAATTTTAAAATTAGTTCTTCAGGTGAAAATATTATTCTATCAAATAACCTTGCCCAAATTTTAGATTCAGTTTTCACTGGCGAATTGGAGACCGATATGTCTTATGGAAGAATTATTGAAAGTCAACAATGGGGACTTTTCCAGACACCTACGCCAGGAGTTCCGAATTCAACAAATTCATTTTGGGGAATTCTCTCTCCTCCTTCTTTTTCAGAAGAATCTGGCTTTTACAGCGATAACCAAGTATCTATAACTATTGATCAATTAAATGAGCTTTCCACTACCCATTATACTATGGATGGTTCTCAGCCTACTCTTACAAGTTTGGAATATCAAAATCCAATAATTTTAAATGATAATAGCGTTATAAGAGCAAGGTCTTTTCAAGAAAATTGGGCAACTTCTAAAACTACATCAAAAACCTATATCTTTAGAGACGAAGCACCTGGCGAATTACCAGTATTTTTTTTAACAACTGATCCTAGTAGTTTTTTTGATAATGATACAGGGATTTATACTTTAGGTTCAAATGCGAGTACTGATTTTCCATATTTTGGATCAAATTTCTGGGAAGATTGGGAAAGACCAGTACATTTTGAGATAGTGGACCCAAACAGATTGGGATATTCAGCCGATGCTGGAGTGAAAATTTTTGGTGGTTGGAGTAGAGCTTTTCCTCAAAAGTCTCTATCTTTTTTTGCTCGAAGTTATTTTGGTCCAAGTAGCTTTAATTATTCTTTTTTTCCTGATTCTCAAATTGACCAGTACGAAGCCTTTGTTCTTCGAAATTCAGGTAATGACTGGGAATCAACGGTATTAAGAGATGGATTCACCACGAGCCTAACTAAAAGCTTGAACATTGACCATCAACAATATAGACCAGCTGTATTATACATTAATGGTCAATTTTGGGGTATTCAAAATATTCGAGAAAAAATCAATGAACATTATATTTCTTCGAACCATAATATCGATACAGAACATATTGACCTGTTAGTTACTCAAGGTATATATGAGGATGAAATTGTTCATGGAACAAACACTGATTATTTAAATCTCTTAAATTATATTGAATTTAATGACATGAATGATTTAACTGTCGAAAATGCTTTAGAGAACTGGATTGATATTGAATCTTTTTTAAGCTACCATACTTTTCAAATATTTATCGATAATCGAGATTGGCCGGGAAATAATATCAAATTTTGGAAAGATAATCGCAATGGAGGAAAATGGCGCTGGATCCTTTATGATACTGATTTTGGGTTTGGGATTTGGGATGGAAATGCTTTTACATTTAATACTTTAAACTTTGCACTAGAAGAAAATGGTCCAGGTTGGCCAAATCCACCATGGAGTACACTTCTACTTAGAAGAATAATTTCGAATAATAACTTTAAAAATCAGTTCATAACAGTCTATTGTGATATGCTTAATACTATTTTTAGACCTGAATATTTAGTTAGTCATTTAGATTCTATTTCAAGTCTTATTGAGGATGTAATACCGAAGCACAGAAGTAGATGGTATAATAATGGATCCTGGCCTAATTCTGCTTTAAATTGGGAAGATAGGTTAAATAATATTGAAAACTACAGTCAAAATCGACATGGTTATGCTCTCGATCATTTGCAAAATAGATTCGACTTAGGGAACATTTCTCAAAGCACATTAAGAATTAATCCTGAAAATTCTGGATATATAGATTTTAATTCACTAAAAATTGAAGTACCAATCTGGAACGGTTCATATTTTCCAAATATTCCAGTAACAGCAAAAGCAATTCCACTTGAAGGGTTTGAGTTTAGTCATTGGGAAGAGTTTCCAGATTCTGGGGAAACTATCAATTTATCAACCTCACCCCAAAGTCTCAGTGCCATTTTTATTGAAAGCCAATTGACCTCAGAAAATATTATAATTAATGAGATCAATTATAACTCAAATGATGCTATCAATTCTGGTGATTGGGTAGAATTGATGAATATTGATTCATCAGAAAAAGATATTTCTGGATGGGAATTAAAAGATGATGACAATGAACATAGTTTTATTTTACCTGAAGGTTCAATTATTTCAGGAAATGGGTTCTTACTTATTGTCGAAGATGTTAATCTATTCGCTACAGTCCATCCAGATTACATCAATGTTTTTGGTTCTTTTAATTTTGGATTAGGCGGTGGTGGAGATCAAATACGGATTTATAATAATTTTGGAGTTTTAGTCGATTCTTTAGAATATGACGACTCTGATCCATGGCCAATTGAACCCGATGGTAATGGAAACACCCTTGAATTAATTAACCACGAATATGATAATAGTCTCGCAGAATCATGGAGTAGTTCGCATGATCTTTATGGGTCACCTGGTTATCAAAATTCTTCATATTTAATTAATGATAAAATAACTCAGATCGTACCTAACCAAATTTCTTTAGGGGTTCCCTTCCCTAACCCATTTAATGGAATTGTGAAAATACCAATTGTTATTACGCATAATTATTCTGAGAGATTGTTGATTTTTAATATTACAGGTGAACTTATAAATGAAATATCATTGAACCATTTAAGTGTGGGTTCTCATACCATCAATTGGAATGGTTTAGATAAAAAAGGTGTTAATGTTTCAACTGGTATTTATTTTATTTCTTTGCAAAATATCAAAATTAATAATGTCCAAAAAATACTATACCTAAAATAATACCACATTAGTTATCTCTGTTCTTATATAATTATATTCTCATAGTCTATAATTATGAATAGATTATTTTACATATTAATTCTTTTCAACTTTTTATATACTGAAATTGTATATGAACAAGGAGAACTCTCAAAATTTTTTGGTGGAGAGGCACCCGGCTCTGAATATGATAATTGGCTAAGCCATACAACTGAAGGAATAGCTGAAATAGGGTATAATGATTACGGTCCTGAATTTATAGATATACAAACAAATGGTTTTGGTAACCATCAAAAATTAGTTGAAAATTCTCCCATACTTTCTTATTGGGAAAATATTTTTCAAAATTTTATAGAAGGTGATCTTGATTTTGCAGATTCACTACTACAAGATTCAATTGAAACCTTTTTTTATAAAGTCATTGTTTTTGATGACACGGTTGAAAATAAAACATACCATCTCCTTAGAGAAGGTCTTGATTCATCATTTGTAGATATTAATCAAGTTGATATTAATTCTGATGATGTCATCGGTAGTTTTAGAAATAGCTGGGGTCTGTATATTATAAATCCTTTAGCAACAAAGAAACAGGTTATTATTCAAGTTCCTCACCCTTGTGATGATTTTATTGCTCCTTATATCGCCTTAGATATTTTTATTCAAACAGATGCTCTCGCTTTTATGATCAATAGTACTGGTAGAGAAGTGATTTGGTCTCAAGATGGAAATTACTTAAATAGTAAATCTCAATCAGATCCATCAAGATATGCATTTACTGTATTTCAAAAATTTCAAGAAACTATAACAGAACCCTTATTTAATTCCGAACCACACTCCCCTCTAGTTTTTGCGATTCATAGCTTTGATAATGAATCTCATCTTGAAAGAAATTCGGTTATTTTAGCAGCAGGTGGTCAAAAACCGTTGACCACTAAACCCATTAGAGATATCTCAAGTGATAAATTTGATATTATTAATTTTACCTCTGAGTTTCCAATTACACAGAATCAATTTGGCGATCATAATTCCGTTCATATAACAAATTATTATGAAGCTTTTTATGATGATGTTTTTACTTATGAAAATGAAGATGGAGATGAAGGATTTGAAATTACGCTAGCAACAGAGTTGAAAGGACCTTTAAATGGAGTTCAAATGATTGACCTTCAATCTAAAGTGAATTATTATTCTGTTTATGAGCCTTGGGTTCATATTGAATTGGATGAAAAACCGAAGCTTTTTGATAGTTTAGGCTTATCAAATGATAGTCTTTATTTAAAAGGTATTTATCCTACAGGAATTCAAAACTTTTCAAAGATAAGAGAATATTATCAGCCTTTTATTAATGCTTTAAATTCATATTTAATCCATTGGGAAAATATTTTAGATCAAAACTCACCAGGTCTAATTCAAAATTTTCATGCTCAAAATTTAGATAATCCTAATCAAATAAAATTAGATTGGATTCCTATAAATGACACAAATTTTAAAACATTCGAAATTCAAAAAAGTACAGATTCTTTAATGACAAATCCACTTTCTTATGATTTTGAAGATTATGAAGAACTTCAGAATATGCGAAGCGAGAGTCAAATTATCAATGGTATTAATAGTACACAGCCATGGTACTTTAGAATCCGTGCATTAGACCATTTCAGCAATGAGGGTCCATGGTCAGAAGTGGTATCTAATCAGTTGCCCGGGCACAGCCCACCAGATACAATACTGAGTTATGATCAAAATACTTTAGTTAATAGCTACCCTGGAGAAGATTCTGATATTTTAAATTACCTGATCGATACTGAAATACTTATGCCCGGAAATAGTCCAACTCTATTCCTCTATGGAAATTCATGGAAATCAATATCAATTATTCCTTTTCAACTAGACAGTACAACCGTAATTCAGATTTTTGTAAAGATTGATAGTGTTTCTGAAATACAAGGACTCTGCTTGGGAAACGAAGATTCTGAACTTAGATATGCCTTCAATGGAAGTGAGATTTTAAATATCGAAAATTGGATACCAGTATTTCAAGGTTCCTTTCAAAATAATGATTGGAATACATATCGACTTCCAATAGGTGATGATTGGCTCGCCAAGTATGATAGTCTGAATACAATAACTCAAATATCTTTTGTGAATGACCATGATGATTCCACTACAAATCCAGGAAGTATACATTTTAGTTTTATCCGAGATATAACTTCAGATTTATTTATTTCGCCCACAGTAAGAATTGAAACAAATTTTGAACAATTTTCTCACTCAAATATTAGAGAAATAATAACCGTTTCCTTTAACTCTATTATCGATGATATTGACTCTGAGTTCTTTTTATATGATTGGGACTTTGGAGACGGAACCTCTTCGAATTTAAAAAATCCAGATCATGATTTTATTTTTGGAGAGGATCAAGAATATAGTATCTTGTTGATAGTTGAAGATGAAACAGGTCTACAAGGATGGAAAAGAACAACCTTAGGACTTGATTCCTTAAATAATAACCCTACTACAATTTCAATGAATTTTGTTGGAGATATAATGATGGGACGGAGGTTTGAAGAATCTAATGGTATCATCGCGAATCAAGGTGCGAATGCACTATTTGAGCCTACGTATAATATCCTTGGACTTGCCGCAGATATAACCGTTGCAAATTTAGAAGTAACTCTAACTGATCAAGAAACACCGCATCCAACCAAAGGTATTATTTTTAAATCAAATCCAGAGAATGTTAACGCCCTGGTATATGCCGGTATTGATGTTGTGAGTCTTGCAAATAATCACATACTTGATTTTATGGAACCAGGATTAATTCAAACACAAAATACTTTAAGCCAAGCTGGTATTAAGTTTTCAGGTGCTGGAATGAATAGCCATGAAGCATACTTACCTACCTTTAAATCTATAAAAGGGAAAACAATTGCTTTTTTAGCATCAAGCGATAGAACGGGACAATACAATAATTACCAACCATACCTGCATGCGGGTGAGAATAAATCAGGGTTTGCATATATGACACCTTATTATCTAAGAAAACAAATTGAATCGGTAAAACATGTTGCTGATTTAATTATTCTTGAACTTCATGCCGGTAGTGAATATTCTTATGAACCCGGTAGTGACTATGACTATAATACTTCTAGTGATGATTTTTCGACGATGAGGTTTAACCCTGCTAGTAATGTTGGATTTGAAAACTTAGAGCTTGAAGAAGAAGATTATTCTTGGAGGTTAGATAATCCTCATAGCTGGGATAGGTCAATTAGACAATTTTCAATTGATGAAGGTGCCGACCTTGTAATAGTACATCATCCACACATTATACAAGGTGTCGAAATTTATAACGGAAAACTAATTGCCCATTCACTTGGAAACTTTATCTTTGATTTGAATTATCCAGAAACTTACCCTTCTTTAATTCTTAATAGTAAGGCAAATGAAACAGGTTTTTTTGATTATTCCTTAACACCTTTATATATTGATGATTATTTAACCAAACCCGCAACTGGAGAATTGGCAAATTATATTTTAAACTATATTGCAAATCAGTCAAAAAAATTAAATACATATGTTCACGTTGATATAGATAATCATATAGCTCATGTTGTAATTGATACTTTTTTGATGCAACGAGAAAACTTAGTTTATGATGTTTTAATTAATAATAGTAATTCAATAAATATTAATGGAATTACACTATATGAGTCAGAGCCAATACCTTTATCTAAAGCAGGAAGTCTCTCAGGCATTTTAAATACTAGTATCAATTATAGGCTAGGTCGTGAAAAGATTTGGATGAATAACTTTGAAGATGAAGGTAGTTCTCTATGGAACTTGAATAGTGTGAATGAATCAATTCAAGATTCCATATTTCGAAGGGGTAATGCTTCAGTCTTACATAAGAGAGATTTTCAATCTCCTGACAATATTGTAACTAACTTAGAAGAAAAGATTCCAATAAGAAATGGTTTAGATCACACATTACATGGATTTATAAAAACAGAAAATAGTAAAGATGTAACTTTAGAATTAAAATCTTCAATAAATAGGACTGGAGAGTTTATTTCTACGATTTCAATTCAAGATTCTATTACAGGAACTACACCTTGGACTAAATATTGGGGTAACATTCCATTATTTGAAGAATCAGAATTTGTTAATATTCGATTAAATAGTTCTATTCCTGATACTGGCAATGCATATTCATGGTTTGATGATGTCGGTTTAATCGAATGGGATTCTGTAGAGACCAATCCAACAGGCATAGAATACCCTAATAGCTATGATTATATTCAATTTTACTTCTCTGAACCTTTAGATGAAGTATTAAATATTTCTCTTCAAAATACCATAATTGGTTCTTTATCTGAATTAAAATCAAATCCGAAAGTAGTTAACCCAGTAATAACTGTACCAGGTCGATTCTATTTTTACGACAATTCTGAGGGGCCCGTTGGAAATCTTGAATGGACCATAGATGATAACCCCATTGCAAATACTACTAATCCGCAGTTTTATTGCGAGATACCAGGTATTTATGAAATCAAACTATTAGTTTATGGTCCTAATCAACAAAATCATGAATCGTCAATAATCGTAATTGCCCTAGATCCTTCAAGTACATTAAATAATAAGGGAGACTTAAATGGAGATGGTTCTGTTACCCTCTTAGATGTATTAATTTGTTCAAATGCAATTTTAGAGTTTTACAACTTAGAGCCTGAAGAATTTTTAGCTGCAGATTTAGATAACAATGGAGTAATTGATCTTTTTGATATTATTTTAATTATTGATATAATTAATTAAATATTAATAGAGTTTAATACTCCGAGAATACTTGATGTTACAATCCTACCTGTTCTCTCCAACCTATTAGTACTAACATGACCATGATCAATTAATATACAATCAATGTTTAAAGATTCTGCAACCTCATGATCGTGCAGAGTATCACCAATTAAAAGAATCTCATTATCATTGAATGATAAATCTTTTTTTAAAGAGAGACCTTGATCTAGTTTTCCTGATGCATATTGATCTTGTACACCTACAATTTTAAAAAAATATTCTGATATGTCATAAAATTTTAACCAATTATTTAAAAGATCTTGTCTCCCAGCTGAAAGAATTGACTGACTAAGACCCTTAGATATAATCCTTTCAAGAGATTCTCGAACTTGATTATGAAGTTTTACTTTATGAAAATTATTTTCATAAAAACTAACGAATTCACCACTAATTTTCTCATAAGATTCATTCTCAAAACTAAAACCTGCTTTTTTATAAACATTAATAATCGGGAATGTAAAAATAGACCTATATTTCTGATAATCAATTGAACTTAAACTTCGTTTTTTTAAACTTATGTTAAAAGAGTCTAAACAGAGTTTACAATCATCTACGAGAGTTCCATTCCAATCCCAAATTATATGTTTATATTTCAATTATTTTGACTACTTATTATTTGATAAAAATTAGATAATTTTAGTGATATGAGTAACCTACTTATTGAATCATTAACTAACGAACTAACAAAAACATTACCAGGAGAATCAGCACATAAATTAATGCAGTTAAAACCACGTTCTATTTTTAATCAAAACATTAAACTTAAAAACCTTAAGATGGCATCTGTTTTAATTTGTCTTTATCCAAATGAAGGTAACTGGTATTTTTTTCTAACAAAAAGAACAAATTTAGTTTATCATCATAAAGGCCAAATTTCTTTACCTGGTGGTATGATTGAGATTGATGAAGACCCCAAGTTAGCATCATTAAGAGAAACACATGAAGAAATTGGAATTAATCCCAAAATGATTAAAATAATTGGTCGATTAACTTCAATTAATGTCCCTATTTCTAATTTTAAAATTATTCCATTTATTGGATGGATGGGAAAAAAGCCTAAAACAATTATACAAAAAGAGGAAGTTGCAAAAGTTTTTTCAGTATCTATAACAGATTTAGTTGATGATGATTTTCAAAAAAAAGAGAATAGAAAGATTGAAGAAAATATAGTAACCGTACCTTATTTTTATTTTAAATATGAAAAAGTTTGGGGTGCAACATCTATAATTCTATCAGAACTTAAAATTATTTTAAAAAGAATATTATGAACTTATCTGAATGGCTCTATTCTCTTTCAACAACGGATCATTTAATTATATTATTTTTATACTGTATCTGTATATACCTTAGCCAGATCACTTTAAAATCTTTAATTGAATTATATGATGAGAAAAAGGGTCATAATAAATATCGAATACGATTTAGGATAACGCCCTCAATTCTTCTTTTGGTCGCTTTTATTTATTGTTTATTCTTATATAAAATATTAAAAGAATTATTTAATTTTATTCCATGAACAGTTTAATTATCAAAAATTTCTTTTACTTTTTCATCAACTTTTTCTTCTACAATTTTTTTTGTTGTTTCTTTTACTCCGTCTAAAGATTCTGAAGCAAAATTTCGAACTTGATGGATACTATCAAAAAAAGATGTTTTAATATTCTCGACAGTTCTAGGTACTTCTTTTCCTGTATTACCAAGATAAAAAAGGTAACAAATTAAAAGAAAGCCACATAAAAAGATTAATTTTATAATTCTTTTTATAATTGAATAAGTAATAACAATTATTAGAAATCCCATAATTGAAAGGTATAGTGGATTTGAAAAATCTATATCAAAAAATGTATCCATGATAGGCTGAATATAAATAAGGAACAGGTTTAGGTTTCATATATTTCTGGTTAATTTTGAATATGAAATTATTTTGTTTTTTTATTTTATATTTTTCTGTTATTACAGGACAAAAAAAATATCCAGCTGATTCTCTAATAAAGTCACCAGATACACCTTTATTTAGTAAAATTGGACTAATCCCTATAGCTGGATGGCAAAGGATCTCGTACAATACTAATCTGTTTAACTGTCAATTTTATCCTAGTTGTTCAAATTATGGAGCAACCGCAGTAAAAAAATATGGATTATTAAAAGGTGGTATTATTGCATCGGAAAGAATTACAAGATGTAATCCTTATGCATTTCGTTATCATTTAAAACAAAAGAGACCTTTTAATGATAAAGATGGTCGTTTAATTGATCCTGTAATTCAAGAGTCTTCTAGTTTTTCTAATAAATCTCCACTCTTTGCAGCTTTAATTTCATCAATTATCCCAGGATCTGGTCGTATGTATGGAGGACGAAAATTAGATGGAATAAGTGGATTATGTACATTCTTATTATATAGCATTACTGCTCAAAATTCATTAAAAAATGGTCAAAAAATTGCGGCACCTATATTAACGAGTCTTTGTCTTTTTGTTTATTTTGGAGAGATATATGGTGGATGGAGAACAGTTAAATATTATCAAACTAAAAATACTGTAGAAAAAACAAATATTTAATTGTTTTAAAATCAATAATAACATTATCTTACCTTAAAAAATAGGTTATTTTATTAAGAATAATATTTTTAAAGAACAAATGAAATCTTTTGTAAAAGACAAAAAATTAAAACTAAAATCAAAAATTTTAAAGGCCCTCTTAGGTAAGTGGTATACCAGTTCACTCGTAATGAACAATCATCAGTTCGATTCTGATAGAGGGCTCTACGAATAGAACAGATTTTCTATTAATCTATTCAAAATATCCTATGGCATTTATAAATAATTATTAATACTATTATGTTATAATTAATAAACTATTTATGAGAATAGAAGTAAAAAAGCTTAGACACCACCCTTTCAACTCAAAAGTCTATTTGTTGTCTGATATTGATAACCTTAAAGAATCAATATTATCAATGGGTTTACTTGAACCATTAATAATAAACAAAGAAAATAAAGTTATTAGTGGAAACAGAAGACTAGAAGCCTTGAGAGGATTAGATATAGAATATGTTGAGGTTATAGTAAAGGATCTAAAAAAATATGAAGAACCGATTCACATTATTTCACATAATCAACAACGAGTAAAAACTTGTAGAGAATTGATAAACGAGATTAAAGTACTTCATGAATATTATAGTAATGGAAGAGGAAGAAAAAGAGATGTCAACATTGACAGTAGATTCACAACTCGTCGTTTTATTGCTAATGAAATTGGTATGAGTGATGGTAATGTTTATAAACTTCTTTATGTGGATGAAGTATTCTCTGAATTAATAGATATTATTGACAGTGGTGGAATGACAATAAATCAAGCTTTTATTGAATCAAAAAGAAGAAAAATACAAAATTCAATTAATGAGGAAAATAAAAATAATATTACTAAAGTTCATTCTAAAAAATTTCAAATTTATAATAAATCCTCTTTAAATATGTCTGAAATATCAGATCAATCAATTGATATGATTTTAACATCACCTCCATACTACTCTTTAAGAAATTATGGAACTAAAGATCAACTTGGATTAGAACCATCTATTGAAGAGTATTTAGAAAATATGATTGAAATTTTCAAGGAATGTTATAGAGTTTTAAAAAAAAATGGATCCTGTTGGGTTGTTATTGGAGATTCATATATAAATGGTTCTCTCAAAAGTATACCACATAAGTTTGCGATTAAGATGATGGAACAAAATTGGGTTCAAAGAAATTGTATAATTTGGAATAAAACTAACCCTAAACCAGAATCGGTAAAGACAAGACTATG
>Ga0308019_10001537_pt1 | contig 13774 bp, 13 predicted proteins | sample Neamet284_FD_203135 | JGI IMG/M metagenome (GOLD analysis project Ga0308019, IMG submission 203135) | Marine microbial communities from water near the shore, Antarctic Ocean - #284 | ecosystem: Environmental > Aquatic > Marine > Unclassified | place: Southern Ocean | collected 2014-10-01 | reverse complement strand
ATCTAAGTAAAATGATTCTTGAAATAACTTCACGTAGTTTGGAGGGATTTTTTCATTTATCTGGTTCAACTAAAATATCTCGATTTGAATTTGCTAAGATGATTGCAACAAAATTAAATCTAGATTCATCTTTACTTAATCCAGTAAAAATTGATACTATGCCTTGGAAAGCAAATAGGCCTCTTGATTCTTCTTTGAATATATCTAAAATTAACGCTATTTTGAAAACAAAACCCTATACCATTAAGCAAAGTCTAGATGATTATGCGTTCCAATTTGCAGATTCTTCTTCTTTATAAATAACAAATTTTATCAATTTTTATAATAAAATGAAAGGAATTATTTTACATGGAGGCCATGGTACAAGATTAAGACCTCTTACTCATACTGGACCCAAACAACTTCTTAAAATTGCTAATAAGCCTATGTCCCAGTATGTTTTAGAAGATCTTCGTGATGCAGGTATTACAGATATAGCGATTATAATTGGTGATGTTTATCCTGAAAAAGTTAAGGAGTTTTATGGCAACGGAGAAAAATTTGATGTTAATCTAACTTATGTTTATCAAGATAGTCCAAAAGGAATTGCACATGGAATAAGTTTATGTAGAGATTTTATTGGTAATGATAAATTCATTGTTTACCTCGGAGATAATATTTTAAGAACCGGTTTATCCTCTTTTGTAGATAAATTTCAAAATTCATTAACTGATGCACAAATATTATTAGCAGAAGTTGAAAATCCATCTCAATTTGGTGTTGTAGACATTAAGGACAATAAAATTTTAAAAATTATAGAAAAACCAAAAGATCCACCCAGTAATTTTGCTGTTATTGGAGTTTATTTTCTAACTCCTAAAATTTTTAAAATAATTGATGAGTTAAAACCTTCTTGGAGAGGAGAATTAGAAATTACTGAAGCTTTACAATTACTTATGGAAAAAGGATTGAATCTTGATCATGATTATGTAACTGGTTGGTGGAAAGATACTGGAACACCAAAAGATATTCTTCATGCTAATCAGTTAATTCTTGAAAGTATGACAAATAGTAACAATGATGGAATTTTTATTGGAAAAAATTGTATAATTGAACCTGGTTCTAAAATAATTGCCCCTGTTATGATTGACGATAACTGTATAATCCGATCTACTGTCACTGTTGGGCCAAATGTAAGTATTGGAAAAAATTCTAATTTGGAACATTGTAATATTAAAAATTCTATTGTTATGGATAATTGTTTAATTGATAAACATGTAAAAATCACTGACAGTATAATTGCAGATGGAACTGAGATCAAAAATAATACTTCTAATGAATTTATTTTCCTTTTAGGTGAAAGATCTAAAATCGAACTTTGATTAAATTTTAATATTTCTATTTAATTCTGAATCATCATTTTTTTTCATATATAAGAAAATTATTTCTCCAATTTTACTTAAAAGAAACGCAATTGATATTCCTATATATCCCCATAAAGTCCCCATTGTAAGAATTCCTCCTACTAGAATTATTGTGGATGCCAATGTGCCTAACATCACTGTTTTATTTTTATTTTTACCTAGTAATTCTGATGTATATATTGTTGAAATTGTTTTAGGAATAATTGCAATACTCATTATTTGAATAATAATAATTGAATCTATGAATTTTGGAAAAATAATTGGAAGTAATGATGGTGCAATACTTATAGATATTATGGCAATTACTACTGAAAATAAAACTGTGATTTTTTTTAATTTTTGATTTTTCTTCTGTATGGCATCATATGGTAATATGTATTGAAAAATAGCTGATGGTATTACTAATAATAATGCAAAAATTTGAGCACCTAGAAGATAATGTCCTAAAACACCTGCGCCTAATACGGGTAAAATTATTATTTTATCAATGTTTAAACTTATAATTTGTAAAAGATGCTCTACATAATTATTTAAAATTATTTTTGATCTATTTCTTAAAATTGAAAAATCTATTTTAGATTCTCTGTACCCTTTTATCATTAGAATGGCAAAAGGTAAAAATGAACATGTATATCCCAATATTATTCCATCGATTCCAAGATATTGGTAAAATGATAATGAAAAAATTACCATAAGAATTCTTTGTGAAATTGAATACATGAAAAAATTAACAAATAGTTTTTTTCCTAATAATTCAAAAAGAATTGATGAAAAAATTACATAACCAATTGGAAATAATGACATTGATGTATTTTGAAAAATTAGATAAGTTACAAATCCTACTACTATGCTACTTAAAAGAATCAATGAAAATACTGTAGCTTGAATTTTTTCTCCTTTAGATACTAAAACTGTTAATGTGTTTGCTGAACCCACTAATGATAATGCTCCTGTAATTCCAACAATCGATAGATAGAATCCTAGCATACCATACCCATCTGAATTTAATATGCTTGCAAGATATAGCCAAAAAATAGATGATATTCCATTAGCAATTATGTTTGACGCACCTATTGAAAATAGATTTTTTTCTTTTTGTAAAAATGAAATCAATTTTTCAATTTTGTTCATCAGATCACCCTTAACTATATGAATAAAAATATGACTACAAATAATTTTGTATTATAATTGACTTTTTCTTATATGTTATTTTTATGATATAACACTAATTGAAATGTATCTGGTAAACCATATTTTTTATTTATTCTTAATAATTCATCTATGGATTTATTCTTAATATCCTTTAAATCTGCTATAATTGGAACATCGAAAATCCTTGGGATAAAATACTCACACTCATAATTCATTTTTTGTAATTTCTCTAGAAATTGATTAGTTCTATTATTTCCCATTATCATTTTATGAACTTCTATCATTAGTATGGGTTTAAATTTTTCTAAAAAATTTATAGATCCTTCAATTATGTTTCTTTCATAACCTTCTACATCCATTCTTAAAAGATCTACTTTTTTAATTTCATTCTTTTGAGAAAATGAATCTAATGTCATTATATCTACTTGTATTATTTTATCACCATTTTCAATATGATCTATTTTATTTTTTATTTTACTCCAATTAGATTTCTCACTTATCACAAAATCTATTTTCCCGTTTTCATCTCCAATTGCAATATTGTAGCATTTAATATTTTTTCTTTGATTTAAAATAATATTTTTTGTTAACGTTTCAAAATTTTGAGGAGATGGCTCAATAGACCATACTGTTCCATTATCTCCTATTTTACTACTTTCTAGTATTGCATAATACCCAATATTACTTCCAATATCTATACAATGCATTCCTTTTGTTAATTTCTTAATTATCAATGAAGTTGTAAGTGGTTCATGAATTTTATGAATTATTAATTCTGATGAAATTCCTTTATCTTGAGAAATAGTTTTTAGTTTGTTATCAAATATTGAAATTACTCTTTCTTGAGATAAATCTAAGTTTTTTCGTTTAATGTTATCATATGCATAAAAAATTATTGCTTTACAAATTTTTTTAATTCCTCCAACTACTAAAAAATATTTGATTGTATTTTTATAAACCATATTAATTAAAACAAAAAACATTTTGTTTCATTTAAATCCATTGATAATTTTAAATATTTTAAAACAATTATTTTTTTAATAAATCTTTTATTAATTCTAAAGTTTTTTCCGTTGATTTTCCTCTATATGCCAAATGTTCTTTTAAAAATTTTTCTCTACCTATTTTCAATTTTGCTTTTACTTCATCATCATATAGTGCTTTTTTAATAACTGTTAGTGCATCTTCTGGTTTATCAATAGTAAGTACTGCACCTGTACTCACAAAATGAGGGCCTAAATCATGTTTGATATGCCTTGGCATGACAACTGGTTTATCTAAAATTATAGCTTCTGTTATTACTGATGACAACATTGAAACTACTAATTTTGATTTTGATAATAACTTGTATGTGTTTTTATTTTTATAGACTTTTACATCTGGGAGAAATTTATTTGCTAAGTCTTGAAATTTAATGATTTCTTTATTTTGTGTTGGATGTCTTTTGATAATTATTTTTTCATTCAATTCTTTGAGTTCTTTGAGTGCTACAAAAACACTTGTTATCATTTTTTCCCACTCTAAAATTACATTATTGGATAAAAAATATGAAAAAGCTGTGCTTGGCATACCTGAACCCATTAATATGATATTCTCGCCCTCTTCATTTTCTCTTTCATTAAAAAGAATATCATATCTGGGACAACCTGAAATTACTAACGGTTCTTTTGGAATTCCATGAAATGTTAATGCATTTTTTGAATGGTCTCCATATAGAAAAAATTTATCTGCAATTAATTGTGATAAAAATTTTGCATATTTTTTAGATTCTTCCATTAGATGTCTCCATTTTGAATCATAACTATTGGTATGTTCTTTTTTTTACAACTAAAAATAATGCTTCTTTCAAATAATTGACTATCATCTAACGTTATAACCATGTCAATATTTTGAGTTTTTAATTTTTTTTCAAAACTATTGATGTTCATTATTATTTCTGAAATTCTTTTTTCTACTAATTCCAATATTATCGGTTTAAACATATCTGAGAAATTATATTTTTTTATACAAAAAATTGATTCTTCTTGCATTTTATCCAGATATTTTTTTATGTTCATGATTTTCTTTTTTGATTCCTTACTATTCTTTTTTTTATCTAATTTCATTTTTCTTAAATTTATATTTTTAGAAATCTTGAATGATTCTTGATTCCAAATTATCGGTCTTCTGCTATTTAAAAAAATTAAATTATATTTTTCATTATATAGTCCTTTTAAAAAAGAATAATAATTAATTAATTGAAAATCTAATAGTAAAATAGTTTTATTATATTTTTCTTTTTGTTGAATTTTTAAATAATTAGTTTTAGATTTTATATCCCAATATTTTTCAACTAGATCTTTTAAAATAAAAAAATATTTTCTTTTTAATGATATGTCAAAAGTTTTTCCTAACAAATCTATTCCAAATTCAATTTTATCACCTTTAAAACCCTGATTGGTTATTTTTTTGATGTCTATGTGTTCTGTTTTTATATTGTTTGTTTTTAGAATTATTTTTAAAATTTTACCAAAATATGTATTATCATTTTCATCTATTACAGCTATTTTGGGATTAGTATTTTCAATTATTTTATCAATTAAAATAATTCTATGAATTAATGGAAGTAATGACAAGAATAATTCTTTTTCTACTAACAGTGACAAGTTAATTCCTTTAAAATCTATTTCTCCTCCTAAATGTTTCATTAACCCCCATTTCTTTGGAATGTCTATTGCTATTGTATCTATAAACATAAAATCTTCCCAATTTAGCCACTTACTTGTATCTGTTAAAATAATTTTTTTACTTTTAAGGTATTTTTCAATTTTAAAATTTAGTGGAAAAATTTTAGAATTTTCTTGATCAAGTATTTCTATATTTTTAGGAATATCATCTAAAAAAAATATTTTTGTCATTTATTTTTTTAAATCTTATATATCTATAAAACTTACCTCCAATTTATCAAATTTAACTTTAAAATTTCTCTGCTATTTGTTGTTTTTTACGAAAGGCAAAATAATGGTAGTTTAAAAAAATAATAAGTTATGACATCAAATACATCTGTTGATTGGAAAATACCTTTGTACAAAATTTATACTGATGAAGAGGATCTCACTCTAATTACTAAAATAATAAAACGTGGAAATAATTGGGCAATTGGACCTGAAATTGAAGAATTTGAAAATGCTATAAAGAATTACGTTGGTGCTGATTACTGCCTCACTTTAAATTCTGGAACATCTGCTTTACATGCAGCATTTCTTGCATATGGTTTTGGGCCTGGAAATGAAATTATAGTTCCTTCATTTTCATTTATTTCTACTGCAAATTCCGTATCTTTTGTTGGAGCCAAACCTGTTTTTGGAGATATCGAAGAAACTACATTTGGTTTAGATCCTAATTTACTTTCTCAAATAATTTCTCAAAAAACAAAAGCTATTGTACCTATGGATTATGGTGGAATTTCATGTAAAATTAATGAAATTCAAGAAGTTGCAAAAAATAATAATCTTATTGTGATTGAAGACTCAGCAGAAGCATTAGGTGCATCCGTCAATGGAAAAAAAGTGGGTTCTACTGCAGATTCATCTATCTTTAGTTTTTGTGGAAACAAAGTTCTAACTACTGGGGAAGGTGGTGCAATTGTCACAAACGATAAAACAATATTTGAAAAAATTAAATTAATTCGTTCCCATGGGAGAATGGATACTGTGAGATATTTTGATAATACTGAACAATCACAATATCTTGAGTTGGGGTATAATTGGAGAATGTCCTCTATTACAGCTGCATTAGGACTTTCACAAATTTCTAAACTAGATAAAATGATTAAAATGCGCCAAGAAAATGCAGAATATATTTCAAAAGCATTATCCAAATTTCCCGAAATAATTACCCCTTCTTCTAAAGGTGGTTCTAAGCATATCTACCAAATGTACACTATACGATTACTAACTAAGAATATTCGTGATAAATTACATGATTTCCTTACAAAAAAATCTATATTTTCAAAAATTTATTTTAATCCAATACATCTTACTGATTTTTATAGAAATAAATTTGGAATGAAGGAAAACTCTCTTCCTGTAACTGAATTAATATCCCAACAAATTTTAACTATTCCACTTTATCCAAATATGAATTTAGAAGAAAAAAAATATCTCACAGATTCAATTTCAGAATTTTTTGACTCTAAATAATTCTATATTGTTTATTTTTTATATTTATAATAATTAATTATCCACATATTCTCTTTTTTGTCTGCCATTTTGATTTCTTCTTCTGAAATAAGAACTTCTTCCATTTTTTCCCCTTGCCTAAGTCCAATAATTTTATGGTTTTTAGATATTTTGTCTGCCAATTGTGAAATTTTATATTTTCTCATTTTGGGTACAAGTATTTCTCCTGTTTTAGCAGATACTAAACATTGTAAAATGAAATCAACTGCTTCATTTACATGAAAGAAATATCTTTTCATAGATGGATGTGTAACCGATAAAGGTTTACCATTTTTAAATTCTTTATCCCATATTTCAAATACATTTCCTCTAGTTTCCATAACGTTTCCCAAACGAATTGACGTAAAATTCGTATGATCTGTATGAATTCCTGCCCAACTTGTTAATCTTTCAGATAATTGTTTAGTAGTTCCATAAAGTGTGGACGGGTTTGATGCTTTATCTGTACTTATGTTAAAGAATTTTTTTGGTTTATTTTTCATACACATTTTAATTATATTTACCGAACCATTGATGTTGGTTTCAATTGTTTCAATTGGATTAAATTCAGAAATTTCAATATTTTTAACAGCAGCCAAGTGAAAAATTATATCCACACCATTTCCTGCCATTTCAATTCTTTCTTTATCTGTGACACTTCCTAACAATAAACGCAATCTAGAATCATTAACAGAACGATTTAATTCAAATAATGCATGTTCATCAATGTCTAAAACTCTTACAGATTTTACAGGATACTCTAGAATTTTTTTAGTAAGTACAGTACCAATACTTCCTGCACCGCCTGTAACTAAAATTATTTTATTTTTCAGTTGCTTTGTTATATTGACTTTGTTGTTAGTGGAGTTTTTCATTTTTATCCTGAAGAAAGAGTATTCTAAAGTGCAAAATAAGTTTATACTTAATTAATCCTATGTTTAAGGCTAATATCCTCCTTCTTTGATTGAATTTCATTGAATGTTTTAGTTGTAGGATATGGTTCAATAGGAAAACGACATATTGAAAATCTTTCTATATTTTCAAATTTACAAATTTTTGTTTGTACAAATAGAAAATATGATTCATTTCTTAAGAATAAAAAATGTAAAATATTCAGTTCATTAGATGATTGCATCAAACAAAAACCAGATATTGCATTTATAGCAAATACTACAAACCTTCATGTTAAAACTGCCATAAAATTAGCAAATGCAAATATTCCATTATTCATTGAAAAACCCCTTTCAAATTCAACTAAAGATATAAAAATACTATTAAATATAATTAAGAAAAAAAAACTTGTTACCATGATGGGGTGCGTATTAAGATTTCATCCCGCTATTAAAAAAATTAAACAAATAATCTCTGAAAATAAAATTGGTCAAATAATATCTGTTCATGCAGAAAATGGATCCTTTCTTCCAAATTGGCATCTTGATGAAGATTATAAAAAAAGTTATGCTTCACGTAATGATTTGGGTGGTGGAGTTGTATTAACTAACATTCATGAATTAGATTATTTGTACTGGTTTTTTGGTAATGTGAATGAAGTTTTTTCAATAACTGGAAAATTTAGTGATCTGGAAATTGATGTTGAAGATCTATCTAGTATTTTATTACGATTTACAAATAATATTATAGCTGAGATACATCTAGATTATTTCCAGAAACCATCTATACGTAGTTGTAAAATAGTTGGAACGCAGGGAACTGTGTATTGGGATTCAAATATAAATAATGTTCAATTATATGATGTAAAAAAGAAAAAGTGGGTTGATAATCTAAAACTCAAAAATTATGATCTAAATGATATGTACATGGATGAGATAAAATATTTTTTTAAATGTGTAAATAAAGAAGAAAAATCAATTAATTCTATTGAAGAGGGTGCAAAAATTCTTAATATAGCTATTGCAATTAAAAAATCATCAAAACTCAAAAAAATGGTAATGATAAATTGAAGAAAAAAAATTTTGTTAATGAATTATTTAGTTTAGATGGTAAAACTGTAGTACTCACAGGTTCAGCTGGTCGTTTAGGTTCTAGATTTGCTCATGTTTTATGTGAATCTGGAGCTAATGTGATACTTGTAGATAATGATGCTAAAAAAAATATAAAACTAAAATCTGAATTATCTAAAAAATATAACACTATTTGTGAAGTATTTGATATTGATATTACAAATGAATCTTCTGTAGCCGAAATGGTTAAAAAAATTATTAAAAAATTTAAAAAAATTGACGTATTGATAAATAATGCACATTTTGTTCCACGAGATCATCCTAAACGTGATTTTCCTTTTGAAAAATACCCTTTAGATCTTTGGAATGAAACCGTCAATAGTAATTTGAGAGGGTTATTTTTGTGTAGTAGAGAAATTGGAAGAATTATGGTAAAACAAAATCATGGTGTGATAATAAATATTTCTTCAATATATGGTATTACTGGAGCTGATCAAAGAATTTATGGGAAAAGTAGATTAAATTCTCCTGCTTTTTATGCAACAACCAAAGGTGGAATGGTTAATCTCACAAAATATTTAGCAGCATATTGGCATGGAAAAAATATTCGTGTTAACACACTTACTCTTGGAGGCGTTTTTGACAAACAATTACATCAAGATAAAACATTTGTAAATAATTATTCTAAAAAAACAATGCTTAACAGAATGTCTAGAAAAGAAGATTATGATGGTGCATTATTATTTTTAGCATCAGATGCATCATCATATGTTACTGGATTTAATCTTGTTGTCGATGGTGGATGGACTGCATGGTAAATAATATTATTTTAGTTTAATTCTTTTTTTAGCTACCATATCTGCAATTTGAAATTCAAATTCAGTATCAATCATAAATCCATGTTCTGGAGAAATTACATATGGGATAGTTTTTGTTGAATAAAATTTTTTAGTTTTTAAGAAATTTTCTATATTTAATACAAATAATCCATTTAATTGATAGACTATGGGTGCATTTTGTCTTCCAGAAATTTGTATTTGTAATTTTTTGCTAAAATCTATGTAATTCCCTTTTTTTGTTTCCATCATATTGAAATATGGATTATGATGTTGTTTGTACACTCCACATACTAAATTACATGATTTTGAATAATATGCTTTAATGGCACCTTGAATATCTTTTTTATCTATAAATGGAACTGTACAATCTCTACTCACGATTGTATCAAATTCATAATTTAATTCATGTAATTTGTCTATTGCATGTAATAAGACATCCGTCATCGATGCATTATCTGTTGCAAGTTTTTTAGGTCGTAAAAATGGTACATCCGCACCGTATTGTTTAGATATTTTCGCAATTTTTACATTTTCAGTAGAAACTATTACTGAACTAAAGAAACCTGTCTTTATTGCAGATTTAATGGAATGAGCAATTAGAGGGATGTTTCCTAACTTACGGATATTTTTATTTGGTACTCCCTTTGAGCCTCCTCTTGCTGCAATGATACAAATTGGTTTAAGGGATTTATCTTTCATGAAATCACCTTTTTGTTTTTTGCATATTTTGAAATTTCTTTCATATCTGAATAATCAAAACTTACATTATTGTCTATAAAACTACCATTTTTATCAGAAGTAATATGAATTTCTAAAATCTCTGATTTTAAATCAATTACTTTTATGGGTGCTATGATATCTGAACAATGATTAGAAAATCCATTAAAAGATTTGAGAGATGAAAAATCTATCTCATCTAAATTACAAGGATATTTGGGTACACAGTATAACCATTTAATTTGTTCATTATCATACCATTTACAATTTTGAGGCGATGATTCAGAACTAATTATTATTTCTTTTTTGGTATTTAATAATTTTTTAAAAATATTTGTAGTTCTATTTGCTATGATCTCCCTTCCATCATATTCTCTAATTTTATAGCGATTAACAAAAGGTTCTAACATTTCTATTGCATCTTCATACATAGGTGTACAAAACCATTCAATTCCAATATCATTTGCTATTGAATTAATTTTATTGATATTTTCTGGAGTAATTGAAGATCTATAAACTCTAGATGCTTCTGGATGTTTAGCAACTAACTCTGGTTGAAAAGCTTGAAATTTAACACAATTAAAATTTACATTTGCTGATTCTAACATCATTTCTTTTACAAGTTCAAAATCTCCATCCCAATTTACGCCAATTTCAGCTATAAGTTGCATATAGAAAATAATTTATTCCTTTTATTATGTTTTGAAAAAATCTTTAAATGAAATATCAATAATATGAAATTATTTTGAATTTTCTTCAATTGAATTTTTTGAATTAATTCAAAAATTTTTCAATTTTTTATTAAATACTTAATATTTTTAAAAATTAGGAATAGATGGAATTTAATATCAGAAAAATTGTTTGAATGTGTGAAATACTGTTCAAAATGTTTAATGCCTGATACCCGACCTGGAATTAAATTTGATGAAGATGGAATTTGTTTTCCCTGCATTAATTATGAGAAAATTAAGACTACAGATTGGGAGCAAAGAAAAAAAGAATTAGAAATTCTTTGTGATAAATATCGTGGTTGTAATGGTAATTATTATGATTGTGTTATTGCTGTCTCAGGTGGAAAAGATTCCCATTTTCAAGTTTACTATATGAAGGAAGTTATGAAAATGAATCCCCTTTTAGTATCATTAGGAAATTTAGATTGGACAGAAACTGGAAAAGAAAATCTTGATAATCTATCTGAAACTTTTGGATGTGAAACTCTAGTACTACAACCAAATAGAAAAGTTGCTAAAAAAATGCTAAGAAAAGCTTTTGAAAAACTTGGTTCTCCTAGCTGGTATTTGGATTATTTGATATATGCATATCCTTACAGAATGGCAATAAAGTTAGGAATAAAATTACTTGTATATGGTGAAGATATCAATTATACTTACGGAGGAAAACATGATCAAGAAACACCTTCTGCATTATTACAACCACAAAACGATGTTGTAAAACCTGTATGGGATGAGTGGTTTGAAGATGGTGAAATTTCTAAAAGAGATTTAGATGTAATAGCCCAACCAACAATCAAAGAAATTGAAGATGCTGGATTGGAACCAATTTATTTGAGTTATTTTGTTCCATGGAATTCATATCATAATTTTGAGGTTGCTCAAAAATGGGGTTTCCGTCACTTAGGCCATGAACATGATCGAGAGGGCTCCATTGATAATTATGATCAAATTGATTCAATTAGTTATTTATTAAATCCATTCATGAAGTATCTGAAATTTGGACATTCGTCAGCTACCGATGTAGCATCAAAATTAATACGATATGGAATAAAAACTAGAGATGAAATGATTCCTATCGTTGAAGATAAGGATGGAAAACTTGATCAAGATATTGTTAAAAATTTTTGTTCATTTACATCTATGGGTGTGGTTGAATTTTGGAAAATTATGGATAAATGGTATAATGAAGAATTATTTGAACAAGATGAAGATAGAATTTGGCATCCTAAATTTAAGGTAGGCACAGGATTAATAAAATAAACAACAAAGAAGAAAAAATTATTTAATTAATTTTTATTGAGTGGATAATAAGGAAACAAAAAATGTGACTATATTTTATTCATATATTTAAATTCTAAAATAATAATAACTCCTATCTTCTAAATATAGCTCAAATAGTTTGAAGAATATGGAAAAAAGAAGTGTGATCGTAACTACAGGAACAAGGGCAGATTATGGAATTTTACGTCCGATATTAGACGAAATAAAAAATAGTAAAAAACTAGATTTAAAATTAATTGTTACTGGCTCACATTTTTTAAAAGAATATGGAATGACTGTGAATCAAATTAAAAAAGATGGTTATCAAATCACTGCAAAAATTCCCATAATGCCAAAGACTGATTCTAAATTTGAATTAACAAAAATTCTTGGTGAATGTATTGTGGAATTTTCTAAAATATTTGAAAAATTAAAACCAGATATTAATATAATCTTTGGAGATAGGGATGAAATGCTTGCTTCAGCAATTGCAGCATATCACATGAATATTCCAAATGCACATATTCATGGTGGAGATAAGTCTGGAGGATTAGATGAATATACTAGACATGCAATCACAAAATTATCTAATATTCATTTTGCTGCAACAAAAAAAAGTGCCAACAGAATTTTGAGAATGGGTGAAAAATCACAAAATATTTTCCATACAGGTTCTCCTAGTATTGATGAGCTAGTGAGCAATAAAATTACTAAAATAAATGAATTAAAAAAAAAATATGGTGATGAAATAATAAATAATAAAATATTATTAGTACAACATTCGGTAACAACTGAAATCGATGATGTGAAAAATCAAATTAATGAAACATTAAATGCAATTATAAAATTACAAAAAAAGACTATCATAATTGGTGCAAATATTGATTCTGGAAATCAAATTATACATAAAAAAATAAAACAAATTATTGGTAAGTATAATTTTATCCATTTTTATCCAACATTACCTAGGAATGATTTTTTGGGACTACTACAAAATTGTAGAGTGCTTGTCGGAAATTCAAGCAGTGGCATTATCGAAGCAAGTTTTTTCAAAAAACCAGTAGTAAATATTGGAATAAGGCAAAATTTTAGGGAAAAAGGACCTAATGTTATAGATGTAAAACAATTTACTGAAAAATCTATTTGTAATGCAATTGAAAAGGCATTGAAATCAAAGAAACTTAAACAAAGTTCAATTTATGGAAAAGGTAACGCTGCAAAGAAAATAATTAAACAACTAGAAGAAATAAAATTAAATACAAAGTTATTACAAAAACAAATTACATACTAATATAGAAATGACTGAAACATGGAAAAAACCAATAATTGAACATGGTAAATTAACTAAATTTAATTACATTATACATTATCCTGAAAATCTAAAAATGGGGAGTGATTTTGACATAGGCTCTTTTACATACATTAATTGTAATTTTGGTGTAGAAATTCAAGATAATGTACAAATTGGTTCACATTGTTCAATTTATTCTCATTCAACAATAGATCAAA
>Ga0308019_10001534_pt1 | contig 13798 bp, 24 predicted proteins | sample Neamet284_FD_203135 | JGI IMG/M metagenome (GOLD analysis project Ga0308019, IMG submission 203135) | Marine microbial communities from water near the shore, Antarctic Ocean - #284 | ecosystem: Environmental > Aquatic > Marine > Unclassified | place: Southern Ocean | collected 2014-10-01 | reverse complement strand
CTCTCCTTAAGTTAGGTCTACAATTTCACAGCTGTCGCCAGAACACGCTAATGTTTGACTACCTGCTGTATTATCTTCTTGCTCATACTCAGATAGTTTCTCCCAATCAATTGAACTTGGCATACAAGACAGCAAGGTATCGTAGTCAGTCTTACTACAGTCTTGGTAAGGTGCTTGCTGGTATGTATGCTCATGGAATGGAAGGAACGAAACGCCTGACATCTCATCAAAGTGCTCGTACACAAAAGCTCCTACAGAAAGCCATTCGTCTGGACGTACATTTATAGTTACGCTAGGTTTATGTTCGCACCAATGCCGTTGATACATTAGCCACATCTTTAGCTGATCTATGGCAGTAGTATCTTTGGTACATACCGCACCGTCTGGAGCCTTCTGAGGAAAACTAAACACAGTAGTCTGGTCTGGCTTCATTACGTCTGGTTCATGGGGTATGCCTTGATCCATCATAAACTGTGTAAGTGGGTCTTTGTTATCACCACGTACAGTACGGATGTAGTAGGGCGAGTGGCGAGAGTGTATGCCCGATGCGCTATTCACCAATTGTGATACCGTTCCTGACGGCTTAACACACGAGATTGCAGTAGAGGCAGGGATGCCAAGACGCTTAGCCCACTCAGCATTAGTCGAGACAGCAATAGAACGTAGGTGCTCAAGTGTTTGATCCAGGCCTGAGTTAGCTGTTGTGAGTAGTGGGTTGTCCATTATCCCCGTGAGTGACACACCCAACAGGCGTTCCTCTTCGGTATTTCGCTGCCACAGTTTTCGCAAGTAAGGGAACTTCGTGAAGGTAGATTGAATAGTACCCAAGATTGTAGCAATACGAACTTTTCTTTCAAGGTCTGCAAGATTATCTGTCGCACGTACTACACACTCCGTTAAATTACACACCTGACCACTGCGTAATATTATCTCGCTGCAAGGGTTAGTGCCGAACTCATGGTCTGCATCACGCCTACCATTCTTAGCTGCTTGCTTCTTAGCTGCCTCACGGTTGAAGATACCACGCTCACCTGAGCCTGACTCAACCAATGCCATCCACTCACGCATAAAGGATAGACTGTCAGGCTTCTCAGAGTATGCTACTGAGTTGTTAGCCAAGGCACGATGCGGGTTGTTGTCCCACCATGCACCAGACTTAGCTGTACGCATACGGTCATCACTAAGATTACTCAATGAAATCATAGCACTACGGCGCACACCGCCTACGACTACTACTTCACCTATCTTACACATGATGTCGTGACACTCTATAGATGATAGCTTTCGCCCCTGTGCATCTTTAAATGTTTTAATTGTAAAGTTAAACAAGTCGATCAGTGGCGCTGGGCCTGATGCCCTACCTCCGAATGTCTTGAGCCTTGCGCCAGCTGGACGTACCCTACTCACGTCCCACGTAGGTATCTCACCAATGTACAGTAGCGCAATCACTTGACGGAGAGCCTTGGACCAACCCTCTTTGCTGTCCTTAACAACTATGTTAGTCTCACTGTCAAACAACTCAGGAACTTCAGGTAGCTTCTGAACGTACTGACGCTCAACACTAAAGCCTACCCCAGTACCACACATGAGAACGTGCATAGCTTCATCAAAGGCTAGCTTATCATCTACAGCTATGTAAGAGCAGTTATACATTGATATATTATCACGCATAGCTGCAGGGCCAGCCGTCATTAAACTTCGCATAGATGGCATTACATCTAGGCTTAGTATGGCTTGTTCAATGTCTTTGACGTAAGAGTCTTTGCCAGCTAAAGGATACACAATATTTTCCATGTATCGTGCTACTGTCTCACCCCAAGTCTCACGCCTTCCTTCTTTGTCCAGCCAACGTGCATAACGTGACTTGTGTATAAATGACTGGTAGTCTGTTGGTAAGTAGTTGTTGCTCATGTTGTTATCTTTCTGTTGTGTATGTTCTACTATCGGTTGTCGCCACTACCCCTCAGGGTTCCCCTGGCTTCACGTCCATCTAACTTCTCAACGTTCAGTCTGATGATGTCTCCAAGTCCGTAACCAAAGATCGTACCAAGGGCTACGCCATAAAAAAAGACATCACCTATCTCCTTAGCAATCTCCTCAGGAGTAAACTTGTGCTTGTCACGTATTAGTTTCTTAACCTTTTCAGCTACCTCCCCTGCCTCACCTACAAGTCCAAGTGTATTCTCAACTAAACGATCATGTCCTTCAGTTAAAATCTTAGCCTCAACCCATTCACTGTACCACTCAAATGGATCAAGGCTATACCTGTTGCCGTCTACCATCTTGTAGTAGCCCATAGCGTCTAGGTCAACATCACTTAGCATTAGTATCAGCGTCCAATGACTTCTTTATGTCGTCTGCCTGTTTTTTAGTTACGTCTGATATGGTCGGCCTACCTTCTAGAGAAGTCTTTAGTTCTTCAGTCTTCATCTGCTGTACAGACTGAGTACACCTAACCATGTGGTTGAATAAGATAAGAGAGTTCTGACCCAGGTTAAGTAAGTTAACAAGATCTGTCTGTTCTTTAGTTAAGTCTTCTGAGTCATACTCTTTATCGTTGATAGAAATTTTAGTCATAAGTGTTTACCTCACAGTTTAGGATGACAATATCATCAGTATCATAAATTAAATCCTCAAGCAACTCCAGTACTTCCACACAACAATTAGTGTCTGATACCTCTAAGAAGTTAGCCTCAGGATCTACCTCTAAGACAAGTCTAGCCTCAAATTTCATTGGCAGAAACTCCTAGTTATATTATTTATCACGGTATAGTCAACCGTATTCTTTACGAAGTGAAGCCAAAGAAATAAACTCTGGTTCGTAGAACCCATTCTGTATTTCTCTCTTGACTACTACCCCAGACCACCAGTCTAGGTTAGCTTGACCAGCCCAAGATTCATCAGCACCTTTAAAGCAACCAGCTACTAGACCTATAGCACCAGCTGCATCTTTAAACTTTAAGTCTCTCTTGTGTGAGTGACCACAGGTTGAACTCTTAAACCTGTTAGCAAGTAAGGAATTTGCGTGGTGCATTCCACTCATGGCTGTGCCAAAATTACCAGCACTAAAAAAGTGAGCATAAGACACACCGTCATAGTCTTTGATGGCTGGCGCTGAGTTGTGATATTCGTGGTACTCATCGAACCAGTGGCTAGTCTGTAGGTGGCTGAAGGAGATACCGTACTTAGATCCTTCTAAACGTGGGTCGTTCTTCAAAGCTTTCTTGATACGGTTTTCATGGTTACCTTCAAACCCGTAGAAGGCTGGACGCTTACGCTTGTGGTGCCTAAACTTCCAACGTAGACGATCCTGCGCCTCGTTGTAATGTTCGATGTCTGCCTCGTAGCTCTGGCTAACGATAGACTCTGGGCTGCGTGTATCAAATGTATTCAGTGATCTCATGTCAGCACCGTCACCTAAGTCCACAACGTAGTCAGGCTTGATGTCATAGAGGAAGTCACCAAGTAGGCTGAACCTATCGTTACTAACTGACGGATCACAGTGAGCACAAGAAAACACAACAGCTGTTTTACTTACAGTGTTTATAGGCATAACCTTGAACCTTTCTTACTACGTCATCGTGCTGGGAATTACCGTTACTATCAATAAAAAGACTAAAGTTACTAGACAAAAAGTCTATGTCATCCATAGCTTGCTTCATACTATCGTAGTAAAACTCTTCCTCATGTAGGTCACTATCGTACTTGTACTTAGTTAAGCAAAGGTTCCAAGGAAGGTCTACGCCGTTTTCGAATGGCCCTTTGATTACCTTAAGTATCTCAGCGTATGGTTTAAACTGTTTAGTCATTACTGCTCTCCTCTAACCAGGATTCTGGTATAACCTTGTCGGCATAGATGAAGCCGTGCTTAGTACACCAGTCACCATATGTAGACTTACTGCCTTTATATATACGTGATTTACTATTTGTAAAGACAAATCGTATGTCATGCTCAGGAAATTGTCTGCGTATTTCTTTATGTTTCCTTCTGTCGTCAGAAACGAAGCGGCCCTTGGTCTCAACTATGATGCCGTTACCTAGAACAAAGTCAGGTGTGTAGGTTCTATTGCGTAGATCTATCCACTTAATCTTTGTTTTTTCGTAGGTAAAGGAGATGTTTCTTTTCCTAAGGTAGTTGGCTGTGTCTACCTCTAGACCTGAGCGATACCCTTCTTGGATACCCCTCAGTCTTTTGTTATTAAATTTCACCACGAAACTCTAAGTCCTCTGCTACGTTAGGAAGTTTGTTTACCTTAGTGAGGTAGAGTGGTTTGTCACTGTAGACAAACTTACGTAACTTAGGGTAACATATCTTCTTGAAATCGCAGTACCCACAGGTAGAAGCTAGTTTCATGTTGCCGTTGTTGCTTGCCTTAGACTGAGGCACAGGTTCAAAGGCTCTATCAGGTGGCTCATCACTCTTAGCCATAGCCTTAAGGTGCTTGACTGTGCTTTCCTTTGCATCAAACTCTTCAGAAAAATCATACACGTCTAGGCATACAGCCCCGCTAACCTTACATACCACAAGAAAACCACCATGTGTCTTATCAGTTACGAGTGGATCATCAACGGCTGCGTATACGTATGAACTAAGCTGAGAGATGTAACCAAAAGGATCATCGTTACGTAGGTTGCCAACCTTAAACTTCTTAAAGGCGTAAGGTGACGCAGACTTAACATCAATAGTCATGCCGTTAATGACAGCATCTCTGTGACCTTTGATACCATGTACATCCATGCGGTCCTGAGCACCAGTGACTGAGTGTCCAGACACAGCTGCTATAGCCAGCACTAGCTCTTCGATCATGTCACCGTAGAAGAATTTGAATAGGGTATCTGGGCCTAAGGGTTCTGACTCCAAAGACTTATTAACTTTGTACCATAGCTTACGCTCACATGGTGTACCAAGGGATGAGAGTGACAGGTAGGCACGGGGTTCCTGTGGTTTAGCAAACCTTTGCTCAGCCATATCTGCTATGTTGTTAGACATGAACTCACCAATAGACTTATCCCAACCGTTGCGGCCTAGGATAGTCTGCTCAATGTCATGCACCAGTGTGGCGTTTGTCTTAACTTCCATTGTACATCTCCCTTGCTATGAATAATAATGCCCCCACCCAACTAAGGGAAGGGGCTTTGTTATAGAACAACACACATTTAAAACATCTAGAAAGGAATAGTATCTTCTACCGTAACTTTCTTAGTAGATGCTTTGGTAACAGGGGCAGCTTTAGTATCCTCAACCTTAGAGGATAAGTCTTTAAAGGAAGGGGAGGAGCTTCCTCCTTCAGACTCGTAGGTCACGTGGTCTATGACCTGCACCGCTTCCAGACGTGTACCCCTACGTCCAGTCGATGTATCGTAAACGGCTACACGTATCATACCTGTGCTACCGTTACCAATGTACCCGTCTACGTCAAAGTCCCAGTCTTGTCCCTTAACATTCACAACAGTTGGAGTACCACTACCCCATTCATTCCTGCCTTTAAAGGGGCGGCTAAGTGTAACCTTAGTACCACCCTCGACGGATTCCATTTTCTTCTGACACCCAGCTGTCGTAAGCTTAGATGTATTGTCTTCATCAAGAATGATGGTAACTTTGCACTCACCATCTGTCTCAACGTTCCATGATGCTTGATCACGGTTGTGTTCAAATACCTTAGCCCACTCTAGTGTGCCAAACAATTCAAGAATTTCAGTAGCCATTTTTAATACCTCTTAACTATGGTGTTTCTATTGTATAATCAATTATCAGTGGGTGTCAAGCCAATTTATCCCTACATCATAAGATCCTGGTGTAGGTATCCTAAACCCTAGCTCAACACCTACGTCTTCCATACACTTAGCTTGGAGTTTACCTAACTCTTCAGCCTCTTCTTTAGTTCCTATAACCTCTGTCTGGTATTCATCATGAATGAACCCCACCATCTTGAAGTTGATACCCAGCTTACGTGCCTCAGTAGTCCAGCTAAGGAGTGTGTGCTTCATTAGAATACTTTCAGCTGACTGCAACATACCAGCCAACGTCTTGTGTTCGTTAGGTACTTTAACCTTGCGGCCATCATACCCTGTGAAGTACCCTTGCTCAGCTATATAGGGAACAAGCCTGTTCTTTAAGTCAGCTAAGCCATCAATAGATTTAACGAATGACTCCCTAGCCTGTACCGCACCAACCTTGTTAACCTTGAGTATCTGTGCAGTCTTCTCTACACCTGCCCCTAGAAGCCAAGCGTAGATAAAAGTCTTAGCCATGTCACGTGTCGCATGGCTGATGCCCAAAGCTTTCTTGTTGACGTTGTGTATATCTGTTTCATTCTCCTTCTTACCGTCCATAATAGCACGTGCATATTGATCTGCATCGAAGTGTCTCCACATATAGTCTGCTAATACTCTAAGCTGGATACCGTCTGCATCCGTACCTACTAGCCAACTACCCTTAGGTGTAGTCCAACATGAACGTAGGTCAGAGTCATACTGCTTCTTAACTTCTTCAACCGCTGACTTAGGTTCGCCATGAAAGGATGATGGTATGTTTGCTGTGTTGGGAGAATTGTGTGCACACCTACCCGTCCATGCACCAATGTTATTGATGGTGCCGTGTATACGCCCATCAGTACCTACCTGATTGATCCATTCGACTAGTGAACTACGGCGTCCCTCAAGGGTAAGCCACTTAGCTAGTGAACGTGCGCCCTCTGGGGCACACTCAGGTAAGGTTTCAAGGTTATCTTCCGAACAGGCCCACCCGTACTTAGATAGATCATCCTTCTTTTCTTTGTAAAACTCCTTAGTCATACCGACACCCTTCTTACCATACGGATCACCGACAGACAGCCTAGCAAACTTAACAGCAGTGACAGTCTTGTCATATGGTTTCCAGCCAGCATCCCACAGTGCTTCAATACGATCCTTAGACGATCCAGGTTTGAAGTCAATCCAGTTGTAGCACACTAGGTCTTCACCTATAACTTGGGTCAGAGCATACTTTTCCTTAGCCTTCACAACACTAGCCACCTCAGTGCCATCTATCTTTAGGCGGTACATCATTGTGTTCACAGGTGTAAGCTTAGGTGGGAAGTCTACTTGAAACTGATCCTCTAGGGTAGACATCTGATCTAGTACAGATGCTAGCAGTCCAGAAGCCTTAGGCGTATCGAAGGCAAACCCGTAGTACCTAGTACGTACCAACTCAATCTGTAGGTTATGTTCTGCACGTAATGATCTCTTCCAGCTGTCGTCATAGATGTACTTAGAGAAGTGATTGTACAAAGCCTCAGTCGTATCCAAGTCACCGTACCAGTAGTCAACCATCTCCTGTGAGAACTCACTGAAGTTATGGAAGTCTCCCTTGTGTACACCAAGCCTACGCCCCCAAGCATCTAAACTATGAGGAGATCTAGCACCCTTAGGTATCTCAATCCCGTAGTCCACAACACGTGACACCAGTAGGGTATCAATAACCTTAGCTGGGTCAATGAGCCTAGGCTGAAGCAATCTGTTTATCTCAGGCGCATCAAACTGAATGAAGTTATGACCAACAAAGTAATCGACTGACTTGTGCCACTCAATAGCAGCAGCCTTAGCAACAGTATCTTCGTGACAGTTCTCAAACTTGTAGACCTCACCTGTGTCCACATCCTTGCCACCACACAACCAAAGCTTGTCGCTACCTATGACAGCATTAGTTTCTATATCGCTAATAACAATCTTCATACTTGGAATGAAACCTCCTCTAGTACTGTGGTGTCTGGGTCATAGTAAACACTACCTGCCTTACCTAGCTTAGCGAAGGGACGGTTCTTGTCAACGATGAAGTTAGTTGTGTTGCGTATTGTTTCATCTTCTGACTCAGTGTCACGCTCCAACTTAATACATACGATTGCTTCCTCTTCGAGTGAGGCAGCATACTTGGTACGGCCATCATCATTCACCTGTGAGATAAAGATAACACCAATGTTTAGTTCCTTAGCCAGCTGAGCCATACGTGCACCTAGTGTAGTCAAAGTACTGGTAGCACCCTCAACACCAGCATTGGATAGGTAGGCCAGTCGTTGTACGTGGTCAATGAAAATGAACTCAGCCCCGTATACTGTGGTGGCTAGCCTTACATAGTCGAGTAGCTGCATGGGATCATCATGTCCACGCATCTCAAAGACTATTGTCTTATCATCTTGGGAAGCAATCTTAGCTGCTAGGATAACCTGATCCTCAGTCACACCGTTGTCCCTAGCATCCTCTTTGGTACGGACGTTGCAGCCTAGCTCATAGGTAGCCATTGCACGGTAGGTGGTAGACTTCATCTCTTCCATGTGAAGCATAGCTACCTTTGTGTCTTGCTTAAGCAACCCTATCTCAAAGTAACGAATCAGTTCTGTCTTACCTTGACCACGCATAGCCTTAATAAAGGTAAGGCCACCCTTAACAAGTCCACGTATCTTATCGTCTATACCTGAGTGACCCGTAGGTACGTACTCGTATGGGTTCTCTGTAGAGATAGCCTTCTCTACCTCGTAGTCACCCACAAAGAAGTTGTCTGGACTAAACCGTTGAGGCTTAAGACCTGACCACTTAAGATCATCCTGGTCACCATTCATTATGAAGTCATTGGCATCCTTGTGCTTAGTCATAGGCACATAAAAGAACTTCTCAGGGAACAGAGAATACAGACGTTCAGCCGCTGCCTTACCTGCTGGGTCTTGTTCACCTGCATAGACAACCTCAGTGAAGCTGTTCATGTAGTCAAAGTTCTGCTTGATAAACTTATCTGAGATAGATGCGCTGGGTATACTCTTAACTGGAAAGCTTTTGCCTAAGGCTTGATACAGACTGGCTGCATCAAACTCACCCTCTGTTATATACAGACGCTTACTTGAACCTGCATTAAAGTCAGGACCAAATAGTTCACGAGGTGTACCCTTATCCTTTGTCCAGAACTTCTTTTCATCGTACCCACGGTACTTAACGTTACTAGGATACTTGAAGGCATACCTAACTGGATCACCCTCAGCATCCATTTGTATTTGGATACCGTAGAGAACAGCCACGTCTGTGTCTAATCCCCTGATGCCTGTGTTAGTAGCTGAAACTACCTGACGCTGTTGTACTGGGGGCTTACGTTTGTTCACTGGGTAAGTCTCTAAGGCCCAGTCAAACATCTTCTCTGTACTGGGGTATGAACGCTCACATGAGTGACACTTACCATACCCACCTGTATTGTAGTTGAAAGCATCTGAGCTACCACATGCCTCGTAAGGACATGGCTGTGTTGGCTGATCAACTGACATCATTACCACCGAACTCATATCGTACCTGCCTTATCAAAGGTATCGAAGTCCGTAGTGTCCCATGATTCATCTAACTCCTCCTCAAACTTTTTATCAACTATGTGTCTTTCAATAAGAAGCTTAACGTCATCCACTGTAAGATCGTACTCTTTCATCAGATCTTCTACCGTTATGTTTTGTGCCATGTTAATCTCCTAACAATTTTAATCTAAATAGGCCCTCAGTCTGCTTCATTGAGGCCCACAAGTCAAGAAGTTGTTGATACGAAATTGCAATCAAGTGGTGGTCATCCAAGTCACTGTCATATTGTCTAAAGAAAACAGTGCCATCATTAGATAGGTGCATCTCTATGTCCTCATACTGTTCCTTTTCGTCCATTGAAATAACAACAGACGCATCATACTCGTGCTCAATTGAAAACATTTATGACCTGCCATTCAAACGGGAACGTACCACAGACCTACCTCTTTCACTCCTATCAAACTCTCTTAGCTCTCCTTCCTGTTGTACCACAATGCCAGTGTTATACTTTTCTGCAACCTCACTTGCCGCCTCGTGTGTGTTAAAGGTTAGTATAGGTGACGATGAAGTGAAGGGGTTCTCCCCTGATGCGTAGACCCACTCATCCTGTTCTATCTGAAACATTACTGCGTACCTCATTGGTATTCTCCTCTATAAAAATATGGCTACAAGGCCAACCGTTACCGTAACACCGCAAGCAAAACCTATTATGGCTCCCACGATACCTGCAATCTCAACCATATTCATTCTTCTTCTTCTCCTTCAAGTGCTACCCATGATATAGGAAATAGTTTTAACATCTCTCTATCCACACCAAGTGCTACCTGCTTGCTTTCGTATTGGGTATCTGGTGTAATCCTTAGCCTACACATATCAGCGAAGGCATCCAGGCTACCTGACCAGTACCACTCAGTCATGGTAGACTGAGGCAGAACCATACGTGCTTGCTCTGGACATACACCATTAGACAAGAGATCTTGGTAAGCTTTAAGACAGGCCCAGTTAACATCACCCCAATCACCCACGTCTACTACACCGTCACTGCCCTGCTTCTTGTCTTCACTACGTCCACGCCACTCATCAGGCACATAGAAATCAGGCTCACTGTCCACATACCTACGACTGATCTCATTCCACCGTAAAAACTTATGCTTAACTAGCTGCCTAGCTACAAAGATTGGAGCCTTAACGTGAAAGGATGCGAAGCAATGACCGAAGGGTGACTTATGTTTGTGCTTGGCTAGGTAGTGGATTAACTTAGTGTCACCATTGCTTAGTACTTCCTTTCTGGCATAGTCAGAACTGTCACGCCAATCAGTAAGCTCCCAACTGCTTGTCTTATTGAAGCTTACACGTGCTGCATTTACCACTGATAGGTCAGTACCCATGTGGTCTATCAGAGTTACATCAATCATCTTTACTACTCCAATACTCAGTGTCTTCTTCTTTCGTTTTGTAATAGGTATTTATAAAGTGATCAACACCTTCTGAGTGATAGTGCTTCCTTCTTCTGTCATCACCCCACCTACCTGTGCTGTAGTAGTATGAGTAGCGAGAGCTATATCTATTCTTTGGTTCTTTTTCTTTATAAATAAACATTAGTTTTTGTTTTTCATGTACAAAGTAAGCAATATTTCTATCGTCTAGATACTTTTTAACGTACTCTAAATCTTCTTCGGTATATTTTCTGAACTTAGGTTTACCTTTTGCATCACGCCCAACATAAACATAAACCTTCTCTTCATTTTCAAATGTTTGTTCACTCATCCTGACCCAACCCCAAATGAATACAGACAACCTGTGTGTTAATACTTGTTTCCATGACCTTAGCTTTCTCTAAGTATACATTACATTTCTGTGAGCTTTCGTATGTTCCCAGCTGGAAGTAATCAACACCCTCAGTAGGTGTAACCATCAGCCACATTAGTACCCATAGACTAGACATCTGTTTTATTCTCCTCGATGTTAAACTTTAGTGATATGTTACATCGTCCCTATCATTCTGCCACTCTCTAAAATCTTTTTCAGTTAATCCGCTATCATGTATAAAGTCTTGAAGCTCATGTATCTGATCAAACAAGTCCTCAATTAAGAATAGTATAGAAGAGTTCTTGTCGGTACTCATAGTAATACTCCTAGTATTTTAATAACGAAATAGACAGTGTTAGTATATACTAATAGTAATACTGTTAGTATCTTATTCTTATTAGAGATGATAAAATACTTTAAGTAATACTATTAGTATTCTTTTAATTAGGTATCCAAAACTATTCGTCAAGGGGTAGACCTAAAATTTATTTTGATAGTAGCCATATGAACACAAAGACTAATACATTTATTCCTATTGCTACTACGTCAAGCACAGCTAGAATACCTACGATACTTTGGCACCATCAATCTCCCATTCTGTCATTGTGTACACTATTGTGTAGCTCAGGAAATGCCATGCGTAACTTCCAGTCTGCTCTGTCGATAGCCTTCATTTCTTCTGTGCTTAGCTCATAACATTCATGGAGCATACCGTCTGCGTCTTGTATTGCTTTGATAACTATCTTCAGTGCTTCTATTTGATCCTCCAATAAGAAGTGTGCAGCATTGTTGCGTTGCAACTCACGTTCTTCACGATCAATCTCCCACTGTGGGCGTGTGTCTAGTGCTGGTGTTTCCTTAGCTATCTTCTCAGCTAGTTTTTCATTGGTACGTGTCATTGTGTTTGTCCTATTCTGTTTGAAGTTTGTATTGCTAATGCTTTGTTTCTCGTTATCAGTACAACGTATCCTCTTTTGTTATAGACTGTATACATATTTCTTATCCTTCTTTCCTTAATGTTATGCAGTCGTGTAGCAGTGTTGTTATTTCCACAAGATGCCTAGTCGTTTCTGTTGTCGTAGTTTCTTTGGTATCGTAGGGGTCAAAGTAATCCCCGAATGCTAGGCTAGTCATGCACTCTTGTATGATAAAGTTTAGCTGTTCACCTGTTACGTTTAATTTCTTCATGGTCTTAGTCTCCTATGCTAAGGTTAAGTGTTATATTACACACCTCATGCCATCCCATTGGCATACAAACGTGTGTCGTGTTGTTGTCTAAGCTTACCACAAGATCACCTACTGATATGCTACTGTGCTTCATTAGGTTATGGCTGTCTATCTCCCCTGTCCCATGTCCATTACCCTCCGCAAATATGTACTCAAGTGTAGATCGACTAGGTTTATCATGTCCGATCATAAGCACGGTGGGCCTGTATAGGTCATGGCATATCGCATTTTCTACTGCTACCTCTGCCGCATTACCGTCAGGCATCATGTGCAAATCGAAATAAGCTTTCTTCCTTGGCGTAAGGGCTGATCCATTTAGCTCATCCTGGAATTGCTTATCCACTGGCCTTTGATATATTAAATACGAATGCATTATATTTCTCCATAGCAGTAGGCTTCTTCTTCTAGAACATTTGTGTACTCATCACCGTGTAGGCCTGTCATAATAAACTCACGCTCATCAGCCGTTAGGTTAGGCATTGCTTCTTGTATTAACATGCCCGACTTCCAAGCACCTATTGCTGCCTCTGTGATGTCCAAGTCCATAGTGTTAAAGTTACCTGAGACGGGGCTTTGCTTTGTTATTTCCATTAGATATAATCCTCTATGAATGCGAACCCACCGCCATTACCTTCTTCATCTTGTGATAGGATCACGTTAAATTTCTGCCCACTAAAGTTGCTACTGTTGGGCATCTGTACTACCAGCACAGGCCAGTCACCCATTTCGTATTCATCTTTTTCCATGTGGAAGCCTACAATCTTACAGCCTACCAACTGTCCAAAATGTTTTTCATATGCATTGTTCATTATACAAATTCCTCTGCTGTTTCTAATGTCCAAAGGTAGTCACTACCTTCACTTGTTTCATCTACTTTGTTGGCGTCATGTATTGCTATGGCAAAGCCTCTAGGTGTTGCGCTGCGTATGTCTTTAGTGCGCTGTGATTTGCCGCCTAGCTTCTTATACTGTGCGCTGTATCCCTTGCCTACTTCCACTGCTACCTTGGTGGGCATCACAAAGCCACCGCCTGTCCACAAGCAAGTCTTTTTTGTGTAGGCGTCGAAGGGTGCAATGTATTCGGGCCAACGTGGATGATCTGCCTCAGTGTAAGAGATGTACCCACCGTATTCGTAAGGGTGAAAAGAATAGTCGGGCTTGCGCCACTGCGTAGCCAATACTGATACAGGGTTTTCTATGAAGTATGGGATGTGCATACTGTTGAATAACTTAGCGCACCACATGGCATAGCTTACAGCCTCAGTCTGAAACGATGGGTTGACCTCTGCCTTACGTGCGAAGTGTGCCGCACCACTGACTGCCATGTCAGTACATACTGGGAAAGCCATGCCGAATACCACAGGTGGACCCCCCATGAGCTGACGGTTGCTGAAGTCATCGTGTATTGCGTTCAAAGAATTATGATCGTGCAAATCTGCGTATTCATAGTGAATGATG
>Ga0308019_10001532_pt1 | contig 13820 bp, 14 predicted proteins | sample Neamet284_FD_203135 | JGI IMG/M metagenome (GOLD analysis project Ga0308019, IMG submission 203135) | Marine microbial communities from water near the shore, Antarctic Ocean - #284 | ecosystem: Environmental > Aquatic > Marine > Unclassified | place: Southern Ocean | collected 2014-10-01 | reverse complement strand
AAGACAAAGAAGAAGGTTTGTCCTAAAGGAAAGATAATCAATCCTAAAACTGATCGTTGTATTAACAAGCCCAAAGAAAAGACAAAGAAGAAGGTTTGTCCTCCAGATAAGATAATCAATCCTAAAACCGGTCGGTGTATTAACAAGCCCAAAGAAAAGAAACCTGTAAAGACAATTGATCCTATAAAAGGACCTATGAATTCTTTTTTTACGGGAGTAGGTGATACTTATGATAATTCTAAGTATAAAAACATGTGGAAAAATGAAACAATGAAGGGTAAATATGACTGGAATAAAGACGATAACGTAGGTAAAATAAAATCAACCTCTAAATGTTCTTCTGGTACAGATGGTGAAATAGTATATGATGTTAAGAGTAAAGGTGTTCTTCTCGCTAAAAATTATAGTGATGATATAGATACTGATGGGTGGTGGGCCTCAGAAAAATGGGATGGATACAGAGCGATATGGAATGGTAAATCATTTGTATCGCGACAGGGTAAAAATTTTGATGTCCCTGAATTTTATAAGGCGATCATGCCTCCAAATATAGCTCTTGATGGTGAGTTATGGTTGGGACGGGGTGCGTTTGAAAAGTGTGGTTTATTAAGACAAAAGATACCTAAGAAGCATGAAGAAAAACTAAAATGGGAAAATAAATGGGTAGATTCTGATATTAAATATGAAGTATTTGATATTTTAAATATTGATAAATCATTTGAAGAAAGAATGAAACTATTGAATGATCTTGTTAAAGAAAGAAATTCGTGTATAAAGGAATTAGGGATTAAATGTTCTCCTCCTTTAGAGTTTACTAAACAAACAAAAGTTACAAGAGTTGAGGCGTTACAGATGGCTAAAGATGTTATAGCTGGTGGCGGGGAGGGTATTATGTTACGTCAACCCGGTAGTTTTTATGAGGCAAAAAGGTCAAAAACTCTTTATAAAATAAAAGAAGTGGATGATATGGAATGTAAAATTACAGGATATAAAGATGGTACAGGTAAATATACAAACATGTTAGGATCATTTGTATGTTCATTAGTAGATAAACCTGATATTACATTTAATGTTTCAGGAATGGATGATAAAATTCGGAGTTCATATAAAAATACCCATCCTATAGGGACTATAATTACTATCACATATAATGGATTAACTGGATTAGGGAAACCTCGTCATCCAAGATATTTACGGATAAGACATCAAGAGGGTTATTAAGGATAAATGTATGTCATATCTTTGACCAATTTGATATAACATTGTATTTTATCGGGTTTTTTCTGAGTAATGATGGCTACAATAGACTTTTCAGGGAAATGATATTTCTTTTTTTCTTGGGAAAAGACTATTCCGGCGAGATCGCTGACTTTATTATTTTTCATGAAATAGATGGTAAATAATTCAGTATCATTATTGGCGAATGAAACAGGTATAAAATTCAGGTCACTATAAAATGGTATCCCGAAAGGATAATGAATATCTAGATTCATCTATTTAAAATTTAACTTATATATTTAATATATTAATGTATTTATTCTGTGAAATCTTTTGGCAAATCATAGATGAAATTCATCGTCGGGATTCAATTGTGGGATCCAATACTTTATTTGATAAATATTGTTTAGAATAAAAAGAAACGGAATTTAAAATTCTAATTTTTAAACGAATCTTAATAAATTATTTGAAAGGTTATAGATGGTTCGCGATTCTTATCAATGGAAACTATCCTCGGATAAAGTTTTTGAGATAATTCACTTAACGCTAATTGATATTCTTAGTGAAAGGAAAGATAAGACTTATCCTTTGAATAAATTAGTTGAATTATTGAATTCGCGAACCAAAATCTATAAACTAAATGATATAAAAAAATATAATTCATTTAGTAAATATCTTAAAATAGAGGAAAGAGGTATCTTAAACTTCATTGAGAAGTTTAATTTTTACAGTGTGATTCGAACTGATAGAAATATTTATGTTAAGTTATATAAGAATTTAGTTGATCTGAGTGATTTAAGTTCTTCGGCGAAGAGAATTACAAAAGATAGTGAATGGACCTTGGTTGATGATTTAGATTCGGATTAAATAATTCTATTATGTGTTTCACATGTTTCAATAATTGAGGCTTTAAATTTATCACCTAATTCATCTTTTGGAAGATACTCATTAAAATTGAGTAAACAGACTCTTACTTGCGAACAAATTTCGCAATTACAATGATTCACTTTAACTTTCCTTTTGATATTCAGATCATCAATATCATCAACAATGTTGGAATCTCCGACCATATCATCATCATCTTCTTCATCAGATGATTCTTCATACATTAATTCTTTAGCTTCAGTCATGGAATCGGTAATTTCTTGCTCTGTCATGGGTGTCATGAGGCGATAGATTAAACCGCAGATAATTTCATCTGCTTTCAGAATTTTATCATCAGAATGATCACATAAGATATTTGATATTTTTGTCGCGGAGGATGCATTTGCTAAGATAACTTGAATAAGATTTTCTTGAGCCTGTTGAACTTGTGAATCGTTAAAAGTTCCTTCCATTTGATATGATGAACGATTTTATCAATTTAAAATCAAATTTAAATTTGATTTTAAGTAATTAGTGGGTAATTACAAGAAATCAACAATGAGTGAAGAAATGTGGCAACGAGTAGTTAAGAACATGAAAGAGGCGATTCATGAATTACCAGAGAATCACTGGACATTCTTAATGAATTTTGAGCCAGATCCGGAAAGGGGCTACTGTTTTGAAACGAATAACAATTACAAGACTATTGAGAATATTATTAGTCGTAAAACAGATAGTGATGGTCATAGCGGAGCATCTTTTGCTTGCTGTTTGAGATGCGCATTAGATGAGATTAGAAAATCCCATGTTGTAGAAGGTTCATTGATAGAAGAAGTAAGTTAATTATTTATGAAAAAAATTCTTATTCATTGATTCAGAAAAAAAGATTATATTTATATATTTATAATATATAATATGACTACAAGGACGAAAAAAATCATAAGGGGTAATTCTAAAAGAAATGATAAAACGCTCAAAAAAAAAAAACGATCCAAAATAAATAATAGACGACTTAATAGTAATCGTAAAAAAATATATAAAAGAAGCACTCTCAGGAGGAACAAAAGAACAAAACGGCGAAGAATAGGCAATTTTAATAGAAAAAAGAAGAAAATACAAAATGGAGGATTTATACCATTAATCCTCATCGGTGCGATCAAAATTATAGCATCCAGTCAGGCATCAAAAGATGCAATGCAAAACTTTATTAATTATTTATTATCACATATCTTTGGGGAAGAAGATTTCGCTCTTCTTGACGATGATTGTGTTAATGATATTCAGTTAGCAACAAATATATCAAAAGGCATCATTCATAATGTATCATGTTTATTACAAGGTCCTCACGGTCTAGTGAAGCTCTTTATAAAGATTATGGGATTTTTGAGGAATTTTGTAGTGAATAGTTTTTTAAAGTATTTAGTTGAGAATCTAAGAGATGTTATTACCGTCCTCTCAGACGGAGCTACAGAATTACATGACCAATGTTTAGAACTAATATCCTGTTTTTTTAGGGCTGAGGTTGGTGGGGTGACATTTAGCAGCGAAAATTTAAAAGATGCAATCAGTTCTGGTCTACAATTACAAACAGCCAAGGAATTTGCCACGGCCATTACTGCCAAGGCGGCGGCAATTTATACTGGCGAAGGGGAAGAAGAAGAACAGAAACTGAAAAAAATATTGGACACAGCTGGAAAACTACATGCTGTTCTTGAAGGACCTGGTAAATCTATAAAGAAGAAAATAACCCAGAAATTATTTGAATTAATGAAAATGATTCCCGAATCAATATGTGTCCATTTATTTGAATCATTTAGATCTGCTCTTGAGAAAAGAAAAAAAAAAGTAGCCGAAGATGGCGCACCAGACTATAATACTGAAAATCAGGGTATAAAATTGCGAAGCTTATTAATAAATAAGTTACATTCTGCCAAGAAGTCTATTTCTATAAGTGATGTGTATGAGGTGGATTCTGAAAACTTTCTCTCTATCGCTGCGTGTCAAACTGAATTTAATGAATTGATTGAGAGCCTAAGTGATACGCCCGATGACGAACCTGAACCTGAACCTGATATGGGTGGGGATCTAGAGTTGGAACCAACTCCCGTGGTGGAGACGCGGGTAGTTAAATTGTGTTATGAGGTGGGATGGTTACATGATGTCAAACAAGGAGTAAATCATATTGATTATATTGGTGGGGTTGAATCTCTTCTAGACAGAAAGGAAGAACATATGCCAGGAGATATTTCTGATTATGAGGCGTTGTTCTCTGTATCGGTATTTTTACAAGTAATGGGGAATAACCCTTGTGAACATATTGGAGAAGCAAAGTCAATGTTATTTGGGGAAGAATTTATATATGATTTCAATGATAATCATGAAACGCATGTTGCGGATATTGCGGGGATGCTTCATCAGGGGGATGCGGCAGCGCCGCCCCTTCTTCCTCCAGAAGAAGGGGCATCGCCTGTTGGCGCTGCGTTGGCCCGTCTACGCGGCGCAGTGAACCAGGTGATCGCTGCCAATTCGCAGAGATCTGATTCAACACTAGAAAGAGATCTTAAAGGAATAAAAATTGATAGTTTGACAGGGAGAATATGTTTCGCATCTATCATAAAAAAAGCAAATATATTTTATCATGAGAATAAATGTTATTGTAGAGGTTGGTTCCCGTTCGTGGAAGAAAAGTGGGCAGAATATAGGAGGCATTATAAACATATTTATGAAGAACTTGAACGTATTGAGTTGCGTGAATTTGTGGAATTATTTATTAAGAGCCAATTTTATTTAAAATACGACATCAAGGCGTCCATCGTTGGGGAAACAGATGAGGAAATAACAGTCTTGGCCTTGGGTAAAGAATATCAAGTAGATGAGGATCTGGTTGTCTCAGATTCTGGTACGGTTGTCGGGAGGTGGGACGCCGGCTCAACAAGTATCATATTTCCCACTATGGATCCGGCGGCAGAAGAAGCCGCGGAACGCTTTTACGAAATATACGGGAATCCTCCAGGTCCTCCAGATCCAGATTCAGATTCAGATCCTCCTGCTCCTCCAGATCCAGATTCAGATCCTCCAGGTCCTCCAGATCCAGATTCATTTCAAAAATTTATAGAATTATATGTGAGATTACTTTCATTTATGAAATTAATGTGTATGTTTATTTTTTATCATAGAAAATGGAATTCTGGAGTAAGAAATGAATATAAAGTAAAATATTTGTTAGCGTACATTCAAAAACGTTTGACGCTGCTGGATGGAGAGGATCCGGCGCCGTCAGTGGTGGACGGACCTGTTTTCAGTGATGAAGTTCGTCCCGCTTTTGGTCAATTGGAGGAAAGGCGGACCCTGACCAACTTAATTGTAAATCATGGATTATCAGGGTTATTGGGGGATGGGAATTGCTTTGATATTGTTAGAGTCGTGCGCAATCCCAAACCAACTGACCTGGACTCCCTCAAAACATTATTCGGAGGGAGTCCAGGTCAGTTGGCAAAACCTTGCCCAAATATCTTTTGTGACTTGGGTCGCGGCCGCCAACCATATAAGGTGTGGAAAGTAATTACCTGCAGCAATGATTTCACAGTTTCAATTTTCCCAGCTGGGGCCTCTTTGTCATATATGCGAGACAATGTGAGTCCGCCGGAGATAAATTTATTAGATCCAGGTAATTCTTGGGATCTGGATCTATCCCACTATGGGGAGGCTCTTGATTATATAGAGGGACTGGAACTTAGTGGTGATGAAAATCATAAATTGATTGTTACATTTCAAGCCTTGAGGGAGCAGCCACATGCTGACAGAGAACTTGAAACGTTGAAGATTGGGAAGATCGGCCAGTCTCTACTTTGGGTGGAATATGATGATGATGATTTATCGTCATGGCCAGAAGCATCTAAGTTATCGTCTATATTGTTAGGTGACGAAAATGAATTTGCAGACATATTAAAATCCTAAATAACAAGATTTGGAACAATCATTTCCAAAGATTAAGGTTATTTAATAATAAAATTACCCACCATAAGTTATAATGAGTGACAATTTAAATGAAATTCAAGATTATTTCAGTAAATTATTTGAGGAAGATAATGTTAATTTGACTATCATTGCTGCCATTGCTGTCATTGCTGCCATTGCTGTTATGTATTTTTTATTTTTAAGAGAGACTAATTCAGATGTAATATCACAAGAAGTTTTAAGATGTATTGATAATTATGATACAGATCAGGTATATGAATTTCCTAATTTATTGACGGATGGAGAATGTGATAAAATTATTGAGTTAAGTAAGGTTAAAGTTAAAAGGTCTACTGTTATTGGAGATTCAAAGAAGAATGATTATCATGAGTCTCGGACCAGTCGCAATACATTCTTGAGTAATTCAGTTGATCCATTAATGAAATCAATTGATGATAGAATACAACGACTCATCGGTATAAATCCCGAGAACTATGAAGACTTGCAAGTTGTTCATTATCAGCCAGGTCAGGAGTATAAGGCTCATTGGGATGCGTGTGATCCCGAGAAGGACGCGAGATGTGATGAGGATTATAAGAAAGGTGGATTTCGGTTCGCTACATTTATTTTGTATTTGAATGATGATATGGAGTCGGGTGAAACGGATTTCCCATTAATGGGTAAGAAAGTTAAACCACAGAAAGGTAAGGGAGTATTATTTTTTAATTTGAATGATGATTTAAAGGGTCGTAAAGAGATATCAAAGCATGCGGGGTTGCCACCGACAAAGGGTGAAAAGTGGATGTGTAATAAATGGATTCGGTTAGGTAAGTTCCCTAGGTAAGAAAATATTATCTAGAGTTATAGAAAGATGTTTGATTTCGATGAAAATCTAATTATAGCGATTGTTATTTATTTAGGATCTTGTTATGCTTTATATCAGTTGAAGCATGAGAAGATGTTTGACAAAGAAGGTAAATTCAAATGTTTCGGTCTTAATCAGGGTGAAACCGTTTTCCCCTATTGGCTAGTTACGACGATGATTGGTTTATTCTCGTATTATGTGTTAGTCGTTCGGAATAAAGACTCTGATAATTATTTGTTAAATTAATAGTTTATTTTTCTATCATATTTTACTTTACTTTAGATGTATGCTAAACCAAGATTAGTTGATCCGGCTTGGTTTGATAAACCGAAGCCGAAGTTGAAGATTATGAAGAAACCTGAACTATCCATCAAACCCTCAGATAATTCTTTAATGATCAATTTTGTTGGATTCTTGATATTATGTATTGGGGGATTATGTATCTATCAGAGATATATAGAACGTGAAAAGACGGAACTAGAAACTCAGAATACAATTATAGGATTTCATGAGTATGTTAAAGAAAATATTAAATAATCTATAATACTTATAATGGAAGAATATGATACTTATTTCCGTAAATTTTACGGCGACTTATTTAAGTTCCAAACAAAGACAAAGAAACAATTACAGTGTCCAGACTGTTCATCAAAAAAAAGATTCATTATTGATGATGATAAATTAACTTTTTCATGTGGTCCTAAGCATAGTAAAGATAAGAAATGTGGTCCTCAGTATACAATTGAGTTACCGAAATATATAAACTTTCGCGATCTACAGAAAGTTTATGACGAACAGATAAATGGATCATTTGATTATAAGACAGATGATATTCTTGAATATGATTTACAAAATCTTTCATTAAAAATAGATGTTAAATCCGATTTAGAGAAACAAGTTGAGAATGCAAAAGGAGCATCTGAATCATTAAAACGATTAATTGACGATTATATTGAGACGAATGCTTTGAACGAACATATTGAGACATTAAAGACTTTATCTGAGAAAAGATATAAGAATTCTTTAGCAAAGAAAAAGATAATGAGAGAATTAGAGACTGAAGAATTATCTGCTCCTGAAAAGATTAGTCTAAGAAAGAAATATGCTGTCTTAATAAACGAAAATCAAGAGTTCATTGATATGATTATTGAATTAAGAAAACCAAACACGGATTTTATCATGATTAAGAAACCTAATGTTGTTAAGCATGTTGAAACGATATCATCAGATACTGAAAAGAAAAGATATAAAATAAGAAACACTGATAATATAATTTATTATGTCTTTTTAGATATATATATCAAAATAGGCAAACTCAAAGTAAAATCAAGTGATTATTTGCCTTATTATGAAGAAATACAAGAAAGGACAGATCAATTCCAGAGTAAAAAAGATAGAAAAGAACAGCGCATGAGTTTAATATATCGTTCCCTGGAGGCAATGGCTTCTGAATATATTGGATTTTTAAAGCATCATAGTGGGAAGGGTGAATTTGAAATCACCCAAAAAGGCAGGGAACATCATAAAAATTATGAATCAGAAATAATAAAAGAAGAGAGTGATAAAATGAAAAAACCTATAGCAGAGGTATTAAGTGAAAAAATATTAATAAAACCTAAGGAAGAATTGCCCAAGACAGAAGAACTTGGTGATGCTCTTGAAAGAATTCAACCCGAGCAAGTACTGGCGCTAACGGCTCCGGACCCAGAAAAGAAAGATAAGAAAACAGAGTTACCTAAGGAAAAAATACCGAAAAAATTATCTTTTGAAGATCAAGTTAAGATTTTAAGTGAGTTTTATGCGAAGGTTGATCCAGATAAAACACAATCAGATATAGAACGGATAATTAATAATAGAAGACCGAAAGGTAAACCTAAGGGAGAAAGGATTCCTACGAAACAATGGCTAGACTTATGTGATAAATTAAGTAAAAAATATACCTTTCATCCTTTAAGAATGAATGAAGAAAAAGATAAGTTCATAGAAGAACAGGATGATGGAACGAAGATATTAGTTGATAGTTTATCACCTGATTCGCCTAGATAAGGTTAGACATCTTGAGAGCTCTAACCATGCGAGTCATACCTATACCTCCTCCGAAGCGAGGGAAGAATTCCTTGCTTAAGAAAAGATTCATTTCACTCTGAACTCGTTCCTTCGTAAAGTTGCTGTAAAGCGTGGCGGCATATCCTCCGTCCGAGATCGTATTAAAAGTGTGCCTCATGGCCTCCTTATCACAGCTCCTTTGTGCCGAACCAATTGTCTCTACACCATGAATGATAACATCAATCTTCTTAGAGTGGGTTGGATCTCCCTCACAGAAAGCCATATTCCAGAAAGGACTTGTCCGTTCGGGGAAGTTCTTGAGGAAGTATACAGGTCCGTAATCTTTTTCTAATTGTGTTTCATGTTCGTGTTCAAGAAGTTCAACTTCGTATTTCTTGGCAACGTCTTCATAATCGCCCTCGGGATATTCATTATTTGGATACATATCCTTACTAAAACCTAGGTGCTCAAGAAGTTCTTTCTCCAGTTGTAGCAAATCATTCATATCACCCTTGCTCTCAAACTCGAACATCGGGAAGATAAGATCGTGCCTCCCTTTTACCGGATTAGGTTCATTCCTGTAACTGGTTGATAAACAAAAGAATCCTTGTTCTTCTGGGTGTTCCAGAAGATAATTTTCTAGCCACATCTGACCAGTCTGCGGCAACGGAAAGACATTCCCAGCATAGTTATATGTGCTCATCGTGGTTGGATCTTCGCACGCGGCGAGGATACTTAATTTATCTTGGGTATGAACTTCTACAAAACCCTTACTCTTAAAAAAAGAGCGAAGCTTGGTCACCGCGGCATCAAAATCCTTGTAATTTGGTTCAGTTGTCGTGCTCATTATTTTATAATTTATAATATCAAAAAAAACTTTAAGTGAATTTATAATTTCAAAAGATTATTTTCAATCATGAAGATTAATGAACCGAAGAATATGATAAAAAAACCCAGTCCTAGACCCATATTAGACATATAATCGGAAACAAATTCATGAGAAGTAGTATCAGCCGATCGGTAAGATGGTAATGGATCGCGACCCATAAGTTGCATTTCTCTTATCTTATTTGTCATTCTTCTTTCAGTATCACGACTTGCTCTTCTGATTTCAATATCTGTATCAGAACCGCGACTATCCGATCCTCTTCTCATTCTATCTATTAAATCACTCCCTGTTATCTCTGTGAATTTATTACCGGTTGAAATATGAACTCCACCGAATTCATCTTGACAATATCCACCGAGTCCATCTGGTTTACACGCGTCGCACCCCCCTTTCCCGAGGCATGCACTATCCGATTCAGTATCACAGGATTGCCACTCAAATTGATTAGTCGTTGTATAACAACTTCTTGTTCTGTGGGGGGGTCTATTGGGGTGAGTTTCAGATGTTTTAGTCGCTCTATCCTGATTACCACAACAAATTACATTAACCATTTATTAAATGATAGATAAAAATTTACGTTCTTTAAATAAATAAAATGTATAGATAACTATATATAAATATGAGTGGTTTTGACATGTATCAGACTAGCGGATATAAAAATCCTAGAAATAGGAAGAAAACATTAGTATTAGATATCAAGGATGGTTCATCGGCAACTGAATTAGGATCGGGAACAGAATTTAATGTTTCATTATTTGAGCCATTAATAATAGATCAAAAATCTGAATTGTATTTAGATAATTTTGTAACATTTAATGGTATGATGGCGGATAAAGTAGATAGAGCATCATTTTGTTTAAAAATTAACGAATTTAATATGAATACAAATTGCGCAAGCAATAATTCAGAGCAAAGTTTATTTAGTTCCATCGTTATTCCTAATGAAAATAGGAATGTTGATAATTTTTTTACTTCAGTGAGTCATAAAGCTAAAAAATTCAACTATGTATGTGATGTGAATCCGATGACTATTTCTTCTTTATCGGGTAAAATTACGGATTTAGATGGTAATCCAATTTTTCACGGGTCCGCAAATAATAGCGCCTATAATACATACGCTTTAATGAACATTACAAGTCCGTGGCAAGATACTAACGGTGTTACTCTTACGGCCTCAGCATTAACATTTGTCCCTTCTGGAACAGAATTTGAATTATCGGTAGACGCATCTTCCGGAACAGCTAATTGTAAGACTATCGCTTCATTTGATAAAAATTCATCCGCATTATATTTTGTTTTTAATAGTGATCCTGGTGTGGTTACAACATATAATAATGTAGATGATATAAGGATTACGTTTACCGGCACCAATTTAGCCGATGCAACGCCAACAGCAACCCTTGCGAGCGCAGGTAGCAGCATGGTAATTAGAACAAATTATCCAACTTTGATTCGGGGAGGGGGCAGAGTAGTAGCAGAATTTTCAATTGTTTCTCGCGACTGAATCAAATAATTAAAAAATAATATAATTTATTATATATAAATGTCTAAGGTGTTTTCTAGTAAAAAGTCTAGTGTTGTGACACAATCACAATTCTATGAATTTTCTTATAAGGCGGCATGTAGAGTTGCGACAACTGGAAACGGAACATTATCAAGTGCTTTTGCAAGAGGTCAGTCAATTGATGATGTCGCACTAGCAACAGGTGATAGAATTTTAATTAAAAACCAAAGCTCAGGTGCTGAAAATGGTATATATACAGTTAATGCTTCTGGAGTACCGACAAGAGCCGAAGATTTTAATGCTAGTAGTGAAGTAACCGGGGGAGCGTTCGTAAATATATCAGAGGGCACATCAAACGGTAATAAAAGCTTTGTCTTAACAACTAATGATGTAATCACTTTAGGAACGACCGCCTTAGTATTCTCTGAAATAACTTCTACACCTGATGATGGTTCTGTTATAACTAGTAAGATCGCAGATGAAGCTGTTACTTTGGCGAAAATGGCACATGCTGCCGCTAACACTGTTCTTGTAAGAGATGCTAATAGTACCGGCGATCCAATTTTTAAAACCGTGGCTAATACTCAAATCTTGATAGGGGACGGAACGGGCTTTACTGCTGCAGCATTATCAGGGGATGTTGCGATGACCAATGCTGGGGCTGTAACGATTCAAGCAGGAGCTGTGGAGACATCAATGATCGCAGATGAAGCTGTTACTTTGGCGAAAATGGCACATGCTGCCGCTAACACTGTTCTTGTAAGAGATGCTAATAGTACCGGCGATCCAATTTTTAAAGCATTAACTAATACTCAAATCTTGATAGGGGATGGAACAGGTTTTACTGCCGCAGCATTATCGGGAGATGTTGCGATGACCAATGCTGGGGCTGTAACGATTCAAGCAGGAGCTGTGGAGATATCAATGATCGCAGATGAAGCTGTTACTTTGGCGAAAATGGCACATGCTGCCGCTAACACTGTTCTTGTAAGAGATGCTAATAGTATCGGCGATCCATCCTTTAAAGCATTAACTAATACTCAAATCTTAATTGGAAATGGAACAGGTTTTACTGCCGCGGAATTATCGGGAGATGTTGCGATGGCTAATACTGGTTCTGTAACGATTCAATCAGAGGCTGTGGAGACATCAATGATTAAAAGATATGGTGGTTCGGGTGCTCAAACTACAAATGCGACTCAAGTATTGGGGTGGAGATCAGGGAGATCAAATGCTGAATGGTATGCTGTCGCAAATGTCTGTTTCTTAAAGGGAACAAAAATTACTTTACCTGATTTTTCACAAAAAAATATAGAAGATTTATGTGTCGGTGAAATGATATTAACTTATCAGATTAACGGGTTATCAAATCTGAAGAAAGATAAAAAGCATGAAATTATGAATTGGTCTCAAGGTACAATGGAAGGGACATTGAATCAAAGTAAGATACGGAATATGTGGGTTAATCCGACAGATAGATATTTAGTGATTAATGATAAACTAAGAATAACAAATCTTCATATCATCCATGTAAAGAGAGATAATGAATACAAATTCTTACCTGCGGAAAAGGCACAAATAGGAGATCTTTTATTTACAGATAAAGGTGAATATGAACCTATTACAGATATTAAACAAGTAAATGAAAGAACTGAAGTATATAATATAGGATTACATAAGCACCGAACTTATTTCGCTGATAATTATTTAGTTCATCATTTATGCGAAACGTGTTCTGGTTTATCGGGGAGAATTTAAATATCTAGTTATACTAAATAAATGCCCTTAATTGAAGGAACATTAATCGCATTAAAAGATAAGGGTGAAAAGAAGATAGAGGAATTAAAAATTGATGATGAATTAATAACATTTAGTATAGATGGTCTGGAAAATATTCAAAATATGGAGATCTTAGAGAAACAAGAATTATTATATTTTAATGGGTCTTTGAAAGAATCTAAAATTAAAAATATTTGGCTTGATTTATCACACGAGATTTATAAAATAAACGATGCGTTATTGTTGGATGGTTCTCATTATGTTTTTATCAAGAGAAATGATAAATATTTTTGGTCTGAAGTTAGGCATTGTGTTCAAGGGGATGAATTATTTAAGATAAATAATGAATGGGAAAAAATAACTAAAATAGAAACGATTGAAGTAAAACATAATGTTTATAATGTTCAGATGAATAAGATATATAATTATTTTGCGAATGGATATTTAGTTCACAATGGTGCTCCGTGTGGTGCCACGTGTGGAGCGTGTGGTGAAGAAGAAGAAGAAGAAGGTGGATGCTGATAAGATTATTCAAATGTTATTTTTCTTGCAACATTACTAAAGATACTTATATTATCATTTATAACTTTCGCCGCATTACTCATAAAATAAAAATCAGTTAACATTTCTATATTCCTTTTTAATTTAGAAATAGTATTAACTAAATGTAATCCTTCATAATTATCTTGTTTATAATT
>Ga0308019_10001530_pt1 | contig 13854 bp, 13 predicted proteins | sample Neamet284_FD_203135 | JGI IMG/M metagenome (GOLD analysis project Ga0308019, IMG submission 203135) | Marine microbial communities from water near the shore, Antarctic Ocean - #284 | ecosystem: Environmental > Aquatic > Marine > Unclassified | place: Southern Ocean | collected 2014-10-01 | reverse complement strand
CTGACTATTGCCAAGACTGTGCGGCATCTTTTAATGCAGAAACTTTTGAGGCTCAAGCAAAGACAGGACATGAAATTACCACATCGGGTGGTAAGGGTTCTTTTTATCTCCCTATGAAGGATTATTCAAAGGAACACGCTCAAATGTTGTTCAAGGATTGGAAACCAAGCGCATATCCTTATGAAAAGAGAATTACTCAAGACACTAAGAATGACTATTGTGCTAACTGCGAAAAAGAAAATGTTCATTATCAATTTTACTTGAAGCAATCCAATTCTCGTCGCCCCGATATGAGATTCGTTAATGGTGCTTCATATTGTAAATATGATGAAAACGAATGTGGTGCAAACCTTTGTAATGTTTGTGCCGATGATAACGATTGTGAAAATTGCGGTGCTGAAATATGTATTGATTGTGCCGATAAATCGGAAAGAATTGACAATAGTAAAATATGTGTTGATTGCCGAGAATATGATGCTTCCTTTGATGCTGAATATGGTTTAACACCCACAGACCAAATAAATAATTCTATTGGTGTAGCAGTTCCGATGGCAGACCCGCTTGGTTTGCCCGAAGACCTTATTGCTATTCAAGCCGGTGGCGTAATTAACGGAGTTCCTGCCGAAGAGTTTTATGCTGAAATGGATTTGGTAACTGATGGCATGGTTGCTATCACTAATACAAATGATGATACAGTTGGCGTTATTGAAGTCATGGATGACAAAGATGATGACGAAATGGTGGAAATAAGCATTCAAAATGAGAATTTAGAAGAGATTGGTGCATTTACATTAGACGATGGTATGGTTTTAGACAATCAAGATGATTATCTTGCTGAAATGAAGAAGCCATCATTATTAGCCCTTGCTCTTGGCGTAGGTGCTGTATTATTGGGTGGTTCTCTTTTGAAGGATAAACTTGTCAAAAATGCAGATAATGATATTCAAGAAGTCTTAGAAAACGACCCCGAATTGATTGAAAATCCAAACATCGGGGATTTATCCCCTGCTGATTATGAAGAATTAGTTGTTGAGTCCACAGGATATGCAGTTGATGTGATACCAATGAGTCTTGACGGTAGTTTTATGGGTAGTCGTTTCGCCGCTTTGCCTACGGAACGCTATGTTGAATACAACGACCCCGGAATTGGCGCACATATTGATGTAGCATTAAACCGTGATGAAGACTTCCTTGAACCCGAAATGGCTATGGTTCAAGCGGCAGAAGATGTTAAAGAGGCTCAAGCACCCGGTCAATCACCTTATCTTAGCGTTGATGGGCAAGAGCCAAAGGATTTCAGTTATCGTGTTTTGAAGGAAACTCATCCGGTTTCACTTGACCCTGCGGTAGTTCCTTTCATTCCGCAATCAATGGCCGGATATACAGGAAATGCTAATCGTCCACCATCGGTGTATAATAAAATGTTTAATCTTGGAGTTCTCGGTCAAACACCACTATTTGTTCCCGGAAATAATGATGACATAGGTGCAAGCCACACAGGTTCAAGGAGAGCGACTCCGAGCAAGATGGGTTCTATTGGTGGGCCACTTTCGGATGCGGTAAATGCTTCCTATACAGACGGTCAAACTTCAAAGTCACTTGCTCAATGGTCAATTGAAAACAGTGTTCAACAAACTTCCGATACGGAAGCGATGGTAATAGATAGGTCTTCGGGTAATACTAAGCGTATTCGGAGGGTTTGAAATTGGCAGAAATTATCGCAAGTGCTATTATTACTGATTCAGTAATGCTTAAAGTGCCGGATAGTAATTTTATTCAAATTGTTAAAAAATCTAATGTTCCTAAAGATGAAATGGAGAATTATGCACCCTTTTGTCACGCATTAGTGGTGGGTGAAAAGGACATTAACAACAACATTATTAAAGGAATTGTGGGTGATGACAATTCAGTAACTACAAAAGAAATCACAATGATTGGTTTTATGCCAATGCCTAATGATAATACATATACGGTTGGTGACAAAATAAGTTCTAAAGATGTTGTTGAAGAAGGTAGTGAAAAAGAAGGTTTCGCAACAATTGTAAGGATAATCAATATGCACGGTATAGAAGATACTGATGAAATGCTTAATTATTTCCAACAAATAAATAAAGAACATAATTATGAAATAAAATATGCTGAAACCGTTGAATTAGCCGCCGAAGACGCAGAATTTTTCAGTGAACAATATGAGACTTTCATGGCGGAATTAGGGATGAGTTCTTACCCAAATTCTAAGATGTATGAATCTAATGTTTGACTCGTTGGTTTTAGATAACGGAACGGACAATTGATTATCATGTCGGATTTTAATTCTTTGTATGCGGAGGGTGAAGCCACCGATTACGGCGCAGATGGCATTCCTGTTGAGTCCGAAGAAGTAGGGACAATTCAAGAGAACATCACACAGGAGATGAATGATGCTGTATTATCCACACAAGGAGATGCTTTGGGTGCAGAAACCCAAGATGTTCCCGAACCCCCTGCACCTTTAGGTGTAACAGGACAAGATGGCCCACTACCTGTCCCTACGAATGAAAACATGGATAATTCGTCCGACCCACTTGAACAATTCATGGTAGCACACTCCGAAGATTACCGAGATGTTTCGGGAATGAATCTTGCTGATTACGAAGAATGGTTATTCAAATCCGAAAGTGAAGCGGGCGAATTGGCTGTTGCTCGTATCGTTTCTAATTTTAAGGCATCGGGCTATGATGTCAAGCCCACCTATGCGGCTGTCGCAGGTGCTACATGGAGTCGTATGAATTATGCGGGTGAAGACCATGTTAAGGCATTGATGGGTGTTGAGAGGGCTTCTGTTGCACAATTGCACCCACTCGTAGTGGAGATAGAATCCGAAGGTATTACTTCTTTAATTGAGACTGTTAGAAAGGCTGAAAGTCAAGCGGGTGATTACCGAGCCGAAATGATTACACAGATTAAGTCGGAAATGGCCGCCGAAGAAACTGCAAAAAGCGCAGAATCGGAGTTAAATTCGGAAAATTGGACAGGTTCTATCAAAGAATACCTAAAACCTGTTGCCCTCATCGGCACGACCATAGTTGGATTCGGATTGATGAGATGGTGGAAATAATGTCTGTTGCTGAAATCAATTTAGCAATAAACTCCCTATATGGTGTCTCATTACCTTCCGAGTTGTCAAACGGCAAATTTGATGACAGGGAATACTATCTTTGTAATGAACATTTTATTATTACCACTAATGATGAGGGTTTATGGCGGATTTGGGACATTGATGCAAGAAATTATGTAGGAATACCATATAATAATTTTAGTGATGCGGAATTAGCCTGTGATGAAGAGACAATTCGTTTGTTTAATTTAGTCACTGATTTTTGGAAGGGCAATACATCTAATGGAATATATTTACTTAATGAGCGTCAATTAGATTCTTTGAAACATAAATTAACTAAACAAGAAAAAGATATGGTAATAGACAGGACTCCAAATACTCCTTACGCACCCGATTGGATTCCGTTAAGATTAAGGGAAGATAAGGTTCAATATCTTCAAGGTAAATTACCTTGTCCTACTTGTCGTCTGCAACTTTTTTCATCTTTAACGGCGGCAGAACGGCATCATTTTTACTGTAAAAAGTATGGATTTCAGCCGTCTAATGGTTTGTATTTCACACCAATACAACTGATGATGATGAAAAATAATATGTCACCGGATAATATGGGGTCAATGAAAAGTGCAGAAGACAGTATAATTTTGACTATTGAACAATTAGAAGTCGGTGAAGAATTTAAGTTCCCTAAAGATTGGTTTAAGCCACCTTATACGGAATTTGTTTTAATTTCAAAGGAAGAATCATCTAATGGTGAATGGAAAATTGTATTTGACCCATTAGTGAAAACGGGTGTGAGCAAGATTGAAGCCACAATTCCTAACGATACACGCTTTGAGATGTTGGAACCATTTTGGTTAAACAATGAATACTATAAACAGATTAACACAGTCATAGATAAATGGATTGGAAAGAAAAAGGTGATTATTGATTTCAATGAAGATGTTGTGTGGGGTAATAAATCAATTGTCATAACATTAAGAGGTTCGGAAAAAATGTTGGGTCGTTGGTCGGGGAGTCTTATGACAGCCATAGCACAAAAAACTGACTGTATGGCATTTCCCTCATCTCAAGGTAATAAGGTTTATGTTCCTATGAAAAACTTTGAGCGATTTAGGGCCGATGAAACAGAATTCAAAGCAGAATATCAACCTACTCAAACATTGGGAAATTATACACCCGAAGATTTAGCCATGTCATCCACCATTGAGGGATTCCAACCCATGAAATTTTCAATCGTAGGTAATGCAGAATCCGATGACTATGACAAAACTTATGGCAAGAAACAAGGTGCGATACGCCGCCGATTAAAGAATAAGATTATGGGTCAAGCCATTGTTGGAACTAAAAAAGGTCAATGGTCTGCTCGTAAATCACAAGAATTGAAAAGACAATACGAAGAAGCCTGTGAAAAGAAAGGTTTGAACGCTTACAAAGGAAAGAAAACTAAAAAGCAAAAAGATTTATCCAAATGGTCTAAACAAGATTGGACTACCAAAAGTGGAAAACCCTCAAGTGAAACAGGTGAACGATATTTACCGAAAAAGGCAATCAAGGCTTTAACGGATAAGGAATACAAGAAAACAAGCGATAAGAAGCGTAAAGATTCTAAAAAAGGAAAGCAATTCAGCGACCAACCTAAAAAGATTGCTGATAAAGTAGCCAAATATCGGGCTGAAACCTTTGAATCCGAATCTTCTAAAAAACCATCATCCGTTGAAATCTCTCGTTCTTCTAACCCCGAAAAGAAACTGATGGCAGTTTTTGAAGATAGCGAAGGTAAAAAGATTAAAACTACACATTTTGGACAACGAGGTGCTGACGATTATACCAAACATGATAAAGACATTAGGGATGAGAGGAAAAAATTATATCTTGAGCGTCATGGCGGTGGAACTACTACAAGCACAAAGGAAGATTGGAAAGACCCGACTACCGCAGGTGCATTATCAAGATGGATTCTGTGGAACAAGCCGAGTCTAAAAGCCTCTTTTGATGATTACAAGTCCCGTTTTGGACTAAAAGGCTCAATTAAGGTTTCAAAATCTGCCGAAGATAATCAATCATTTCCACTTCCACTCTTAACCGGAGGGGTTATTTTGGGAATCATCGTAACATTGTTTTTAGATAACAAGACGAACAAGGTGTAGTTATGAATCTTGACCTCGCCATTCAAAATCAAGTAATAGGTCGTTCATTTATGGCTGATGCTATGCACGGTGTCGCATCCAACTTGGGTGACGGACATTATCGTTTGAATGCTTTTTATGAATCCGAAAATGAGGCTAACTCAATTCTTGGAGAACCAATTTCAGCCTATGTTCCTAATCCTGCATCACTCTATGTGCGACCACCTACAAGCCCTCCAAATATGCCCGACCCCGAATCCTTCACACAAGAGATTGGTAGTGGATATACGGTATCTTATGATAAGGCATCAATGACTTGGGCCTTGAATCGTGTTACACCTATGGGTGGACTTTCTTCTTGGTGGGCTACTTTAACAAATCAACCCACCGATAATATCAAATCTTTAGTTTCAAAATCCGGCCCAAATGCCATGCACCGATTTTTAACTACAATACAAGACATGGATTTGTCTATGGATATGAAATCAAAGATAACGGAGATTATTATCAATAAAACCGACAATACGGGTATTAGTGAGTTTGTCGGAGGGCAAGTTATCACTTCTGCTATTGACAATCCTCTTCAATCCGATTCATTCCTTTATCAACAAGGAAACGCATTAGATATTCTTGCTTCGGAATATGTCGCACCGCCGATTTTATCCACTTCAACAAGTGAACAATATATTGCCCCTCCAACTATGACAACTACGGAAAACATCAAAGTTACAGGAGGAAACCCTCGTCCATTTTGAATGAGAGGTTTTAGATAGCGGCAGAACTCAAGGAAGATTATACCAAAGGTGAAAAGAACATGGATGTATTAGCCACAGTCAAAGACGATATTTATCAACCTGCTGTGGATTCCGTTATGGGAATTCCATCAGCCCTAAAAGAAACATTTACTTCTAAGAAGAAGGCAACTTCTGTTGGATGGGCTATGGGTGGTCTTGTAGGTGCAGGTATTGTGGGCGCAGGTATTACTATGCTACCACTTGGTCGTATTCCTTTCGGTAATGGAATTCGTGTCGCTGTCACAGGCGGTATGGGAATTGCTATGATGACTGTTGGAACTAAAGATATGTCGGGCGCAGGTTCGGCATGGTTTGTTGGAGGCGCAATCTTAACAGGTGTCGCCGCAGGTCAAGTATTAGGTCTTGTGGGCGTTTTCCCTAAACTTGGTGCGGCTATGACCAAGCAAGCAGAAAGTGGTTATTACGGTGACATGAATCTTAAAAACTACACACCTATTGACTCGGTGGAAGTGGACAGGTCTTCTTATCAACCTACTCAAGACTACGGTGCTGAAACTGTTGAACAAGTTATGACAGAAGATACTCCCGAAGTCCAAATCGCACAAAGAATGGTTGGAAACAACCTTGATTCAGTCCGTGAAGAAGCGGCTATGGGTCATGGAGTCACACAATGGTTCGGTGCAGAAACACTTAATTCCGCTACATCTCTTGGTCAGCGCATGGACATGAAGAAGTTTTCCGCATCAACTGATGTTATGGGAAACCGAGTAAAGACCGGCGACACATCAATGGCTAATGTTATTGGTGGAACTTCAATGGCTGATTCAGCACCTTCAATGACCGCTTATGATGTTTCAATGGAAGCAGGTGCGCTCCCGCAAACTAAGGAATTAGGCGGCGGTATGCAAGATGTCTTTGACACATATATTCTCCCATCTTACGAGATGCCCTCCGCAGGTGGAAGTGGACATGGTGTAACCCAATGGTATGCAGAAAGCAACCAAACAGGCTTCATCGGAAACTTCATGGCGGGCGCAGAAGGTCATGGGAGTGTTTTAGGACAATAAATAGGTGATTATTATGAAAGATATGATTAGAGATATATGCAAGCGAACAGAAACACCGACAGGAAAGATTGTTGTTGGTGCTTCGGTATTGATTTTGGGTCTAACACACTTCGGCTACGGCATGGGTGTTGAAGATATGCTCGGTGGATGGGTCGGCAAGATTGCGGGTGGCGTTGGTGTCCTCGTTGGTTCTTGTATTCTTGTGAACCGATTCTTTGGGAAGGGTGTTTAAGATGTTTGATAAGATGTGTTCATGGTTTAACGGCCAAAAGACTCTTGTTGGTGTCGCTACTTTGATTGGTGGTCTTCACATGATTGCTACTGATTCACAACCTGTTCTCGGTTTGCTTAATTTGCCCGAAATTACCTTGATGAAGAAATCAGTCGGTGTTCAAACTGTTCTCGGCGGATTCCTAACACTTGCAGGTGCTTGTGTTCTAATGGGATAAGGTGATTTAGTATGATGGATAAAATTAAAGATGTTCTTGTAAATAAATGGACTCTTGGTGGTTCTTTGCTTATTGTTGGTGTCGGCACTCTCGGTGGCGTTCCAATGTCCAAAACTTTGAACCGTGTTTGGTTCTCAATTCCTGTAATTGGCTTTGATGTTACCATCTTGCGCTTTATGGGCCTCCTAACTACAATTCTTGGTGTCGCTGTCTTGACCCGTTATGACCCTCTTGATGTTAAGAGAGAAGTCTAAATAGGGGAGTCTTTAGATAGTCAAAAAACCAATGATATAATAACCTTAAAAGGAATGTGAAAATATGAGTATGAGAAGCCAAGTATATGAATGGTCAAACCTCGCCGCAGGTGGCGCAGGTCTTACCGCAGTAGCCACCCTCCGCAGAAGCGTTGATGCACAGCCACAAGTAGTCCCTGTCAATCGGGAATACGACATCTTTATTGGTGGAATTGGAAACAACATCACAAAACCTGCTGAAACAACAGCAACCCAATTTATCGTAATTGAAGACATCGCTTGTTCCGCTTATCTTGGCGGTGCTTTGCAGGTTCGTATCAATACAACTGATTACTTCCAAAACCCCGATGTTACAGACCAAGCCGGTGTTCCGGGACTTGCTTCCCCATACCCAAGAGGGTCTTCAAACGCTCTTCCAACAACCAATGCGGCTCTTGCGGCTGACGACATTCAACTTTTGAAGTCTTTTGACCTTTACCCCGACATTTATGTGTTGCCGGGTCAAGTTTTCCAAATTCTTTACTCTTTGACAACCACAAATGCAGACTACCCTGTGGCAAATAACACCGCAGTTGTTTCAGCATTCGTCAAATATACCCTCTATGATGGCCCGGATGCCCTTATAGCAAACAAACTTCTTGAATTAGGCGTAACAATTAACCCAAACAATGTTGATTGGTATAAGCGCACCTTGATTGAACAGCAACAAAGAAGCCGTGTTGCGGCTGTCGCTACCAATGGAGGAAGTGCTTAATTCGCCCTTCGGGATTGAATTAAATACAGGATGTGAAAATTATGAGTATGAGAAGCCAAGTATATCAATGGAACAGCCAAGCCGGAACTGCCGCCGCTAACGCACAAGCAGGAACCTCAATGAGTATCTTTATCGGTGGGTTCGGAAACAACATTACCAAACCTGCTGAAACCACAGCAACACAATTCGTTGTGATTGAAGATGTCGCAGTATCACCGTCAGCATTCATTTACACAGGATATGGAGCCGGAGCAGACCTCTATCGTGGACTTATTGCAGGAGCAATCGTCACAGGTGTCGCCGGAAACCGTGCATACATTCAAGTGAGAATCAACACTACCGATTACTTCCTTGACCCCGACAATGTTGGGAACGATGGTATTCCGGGTGCGGCAAGTCCTTACCCACGAAGTATCAACTTCCAACCTTGTTTCAACCTTTACCCCGATGTCTATGTGCTTCCGGGTCAAGTGTTTGACGCTCTTGTGACCTTTTATAACACAGGCGCAACAGGAACCACTATTCTTAACAGTGGTCTTTGGGCATTTATGAAATACACCCTCTATGACGGGCCGGACGCTCTCATCGCTAACAAGTTGTTGGAGATGGGAATTTCTATCAACCCCGGAAATGTGGATTGGTATAAGCGAACTTTGATTCAATCACAGTCAGCAGGGCCAATGCCTACCGCTTAATCGCAGTAAGTAACCGAGTTTCAGCACTCTCAAAGCCGTAAGGCTCAACAGATTGCGGGTGAAAGAGGAATCACAACCTTTATTAACTCGCAATCTTTGGGGCTTTAACATGGGATGGCAGATTTGGTCGGACATTGATAAAGATAGTTCATACGGTCACATGGGTTTTTACTGTGACACAAAAGACTATTCTTTCGGGCCTGTTTTTTTAACTGATACGGACTTTAGTAAAACTACTTTCCATGAGTTATGGGATAAAAGTAATTTCAAAGACCCACGCTATGATGATGAACAGGCAGTTTATAATCAAACAAAGCACATCATTTCGCTTATGGATTTCTCAAAACAGATAATTAGCACCCTAAAAATCACTCGTTTTGGTGAAGGTCACGCCCCTATCACACTTTATGAAACCTCAAAGAAAGATGTTTATGAAAATATGGGTTTCTCTCTATTCGGCAAAGAGTTTGAATATGGAGAGATAAAAGTAAAATCTATCACAGAAGATGAATTTACATACCTTGAAGAAATGTTAGAGAGTTTGAATGCAGAAGTAGCATTTATGATTGCTTCGGAAGGTCACAAAGAAGATTGTATTACTTCGGCATCCACTCAAAACGAGTATATCGGATTAGGTATCACTATTGAATGGGAAGTATTAGATAAAGACTAATCAATGAATGTCTATGTTTGACATAATCGTTCCGATTTATCGCATCTCCGAAGAGTTTCTTTTGAGGGCATTGGATTCAATTAAGGTTCAAACATTAACTGATTACGAAGTGTATGTTTGCGATGGGACACCGACAGAACATCAAACCTATGATGCACAGGCTGTTGTTGAGTGTTATGGCTTCAATTATCTCCGTCAAGCCCCTTCTTACCCCCTTGTAGGCGGCGCACGAAACCAAGCGGTATCTATGGGGTCAAACCCCTATCTTGCTTTCCTTGATGGTGATGATTATTGGTATGATGGTTATCTTTTTGAAATGAAGAAAGCGATTGAAGAGTCTAATAGCAAAGTAAAAATATGGTCTGTTGTTCTTGATTGCGAATATCCACTCATCTCTCAATTCACAGGTGCTACCTTTCAACGAAAGGGATTATATGCTCATTGGGAAGACCAAACATTCTTAGAGAACCACCCCGATTATGCCTACTATTGGTTCTTCGGTCATCCCCCTGCACCGACAGGGACTATTATTGAGAGGGAGGCGTTCTTAGCCGTTGGAGGTTATAACACAGGTCTTGGTATGGGTGAGGACACCGAATTGCTTTTACGGATTGTTGGCGACCCAAGAAAGGTTTCCGATAGAAATCATTATTCACATTTGGCGTTAATTTGTGGATTCCATTACATCGGTGAAGAGAATACTTGTTCTTTCGGAACTCAATCGGGAGTGTCTTATCAGCGTAACCCGGACGACATAAAAGCGTTTTTCAAGTCTAATTCTCTAAATTTTAGCAAAATGCACCCACAACCTACGAGAGAAGATTTACCAAAACCTGTTTCGGAAGCATTCATAGAAACCTTAAAAGGTGTGATGCGAAATCAAACTCATACCATTTAGTGAAGGTATAGATACAGATTTGAATAATGGTTCATTATGAGCGAAACGATTACGATTGACACACCGATGGGACAGATTTCAATTCCCTATTCCGAAGACTCAATTTTAACATTGGCAAAGAAAATAGCCAAAGTAAGTGAGGGTGAACCTAACATTTTAGAAGATGCCGTAATTGAATTTTTTGGAGTAAGTGATTTTGAGTCTGTTGAATCGGATTGGGTATTTTGGGAAGATACAAGAGTTCCAATTTTCCTTTATGATATGATTAAATGGTTGTCAATAGAATTTGATATTGAAAAGACTGTGGGATTCAGTATGAACAAGACCAAAACAACTACCGTTCAATATCATCAATTTGATTATCCACATGGCAAAGAGAAGATGCCTATTCGTGCAACATTTTTTATTCGTAGTAAGACTGATGGGACACCATTTGTTATTGATTTAATGCCTTTAGATGGTCTTCATTTGGAGATACAGATTTTACATCGGCCCGACTCTCGGATTGAAGATTTTCACAAACAACATGAAGAGTATTGTTCAAAAAGCGGAATTTTAAGAAATAACACAGTGGATGCAAAATTACAATTCATTCATGTTGATGAAGTCTCTTGGGAAGATGTGGTTTTGACTACGGAACAAAGAAAATCAATTGATAAAAATGTGGTAAAATTTATTGAAAATCTAAATTTATATGAGGAAAAGAATCTCCCTACAAGCCGAGGGTGTTTAGTCACAGGGCCACCCGGAACAGGAAAGACGCTAACTTGTTCAGCAGTAATGAGTCAAGTGGAAAGCACAATTATTTACATTACATCGGATGACATTACCGACAGGGGACAAATTAGTAGTTTGTATGAAATAGCCCGTAAGGTATCACCAACCATTATAATTATTGAAGATATTGATACTCTTGGTGGCGGAGAGCGCACTAAAACGGGTGAGCATCCACTTCTCGGAGAGTTTTTGAATTGTTTAGCGGGTGTTGAATCTAATGGTGGAGTAGTGACTATTGCGACTACAAATTACCCCGAATATCTTGATAAAGCATTGGTGGATAGGCCGGGAAGATTTGATTTCCGAATTGATTTTGGACTCCCCGATGAGAAGTTAAGAAAGCATATTTTACAGAAGTATTTATCTAATTTTAATCACCAAAAAATTGATTTGAAACCTTTGATTAAAGATACCGAGGGAATGACGGGGGCGCACTTGAAGGAAATCATAATGATGGCATATATGGATGCGTTAGAGTCTTCGGGATATAAGAAAAATACCAAAATTAGTAGTAAGAATTTGCACGATTCTATGACCCTCATTTCAGCCAATAGAGCCAAGTATAATCACTACATACCGAAAGAGTCTTCCGTAAGTGTGAATTATCAATGAAGCGAGTCTTTAGATAACGAGAACACCAAATAAGGGATATGGGTCGTAAGCCAAATCAAGAGGGTCGTAAAGAATACCTTGAGAATCCTCGCACCCACTTTACATTTTCGGATGCTTCGGACTTTCGTGAAGTTTTCCCTACTGATGGTGGGAACGAAACATATTTGACCCCTGCTACGGGTGGTAAGCGTCTTGGCAAGGGTAGTTTTCGTATTGTAGCACATCTTCCAAACAAATATCACGATGACCGAGATAACTACATCACAAAGATGCAGGGTGGCTCAATGGCTCGTTTCATGGAAGGCGGCGCACTTGAAGCAAGTCGTGTGAGATGGGATGGCGCATCTAACGCAGGAGCGCATCTAATTCTTCATACTAAGAAAGGTAAGCGTGTTGAGTTTTACCTTGTTGGTCTTGGTGACAGGAATCCTAAAGGGGCTATGGTTTATGCAACAGCAGTATTCCCATCGGAAAAGACTCGTAAATTGGTTCAATGCCCTGTTCAAGTAGGATTCATTGGACAATCTAAATCCAAACCCGGACAATACAAATTAACATTCCAAAAGCCTCGTATTGAATGTGGTAAAAACCTTGCTAAAGCAGGTCATGTTCCCGAATCATTCCTTAAACCCGACAAAAAAGGTAAGGGAATTAAGGCGGCAGAAGGGGGAGACTTCTTTATGTCGGAGGAAAACCACACATATTTCCACACAGTAACAGGAACACAGGAAGTGCAAACTATGAACAGCGAAACAAGCCAACAAAGTATAGAAAGAGCGTATTACAACCCAAGCGATGCTATGGTTGGAGATGAAACACTTGATGGGTATCAAACTACTGATTCTTCAACGGTGGACTTGACTTCAAATCAACCAACGGCTAATTATGGTGCAGAAGGCGAAAATGCTACTTATGCCCCATCACAAGAACCCGATATGGTTGAATCTTCGGACTTTACCGAACCTACAAATTCTCACTTTTCCGCAGAATGCGCTTGTGTTCCATGCACAACCTGTATGGCCGCAGAAGCCTTTTATGCAGAAGGCGAAACCGTCGCTGATGTTGAGTCATCAGTTGAACCTGCTAACGAGCCAATTGCAGTAGCAGAAGGACTTTCACTTAATGGATATACACCTATTGATTCTCTTGAAGAGGGCGCACCAATCGGTCACGGTGTTAATCAATTCTTTGGAAGTGCAGAAACCGTTGAAGGCGCACTCCTTGATGAATCAACAACAGGTATCGGTATTGAAGAAGGCGTTTCACTTGATGGATATAGCGGTGTTGATTCCGTAGCCGTTGAAGCCCCTCTCGGTCATGGAGTAACTCAATGGTATGCTGAAAACGCAGACGGCCCACGCCCTGTCTTCAATGAAGATATTACAGGTCAAGATGGCCCAAGAGCAGACCCAACAAATTCTAACTTCTCCGCACAAGGCTACAATGATAAGATGGATGAGTCAATGGGTATGCGTCATCGTGGTTCTCACTCACAGTCTATGAAAGACCGAAGAGATGAGGCTTCCGCTATGGATAAAAAAGGTCGTAGGGGTCGTAAATATGACGATGTGAGAACAATGGATGCACAAGGATATAACGATAAGATGGATGAGTCAATGGGTATGCGTCATCGTGGTTCTCATTCACAATCTATGAAAAGCCGCCGAGATGAGGCTTCCGCTATGGATAGAAAAGGT
>Ga0308019_10001528_pt1 | contig 13861 bp, 17 predicted proteins | sample Neamet284_FD_203135 | JGI IMG/M metagenome (GOLD analysis project Ga0308019, IMG submission 203135) | Marine microbial communities from water near the shore, Antarctic Ocean - #284 | ecosystem: Environmental > Aquatic > Marine > Unclassified | place: Southern Ocean | collected 2014-10-01 | reverse complement strand
CAGGGTCAAGGTGGTGGAGCAATGTCAAAGAATTTTAATCCAATGCAAAGTTTTAATTTAGATGTTAATGTAACGAGTGAATGTAATCTTGCTTGTACATACTGTTCTGAAGGAGAATCCTGTGGACTGTCATCACAATATCAAGAAAAGACAGAAATGACTCCTGAAGATATAGAAAAAACAGTTAGATCGTTAGACATGGATAGGTATAGAGACATTAATATAAATTGGTGGGGTGGAGAACCTTTTGCTAATTTCCTTTTTTGCAAAGATATAATGAAAAGATTAGCTGATACTCAAAAAGTATGTTTTATGTTCTATACTAATGGAACTTATCTTAAAAAGTATAAAAAACAGTTAATAGAATTAAGAGATATGTTGGGAATGAGATTAGATATGCCACAACAATCACGTTTACATATCCAAGTATCTTTTGATGGTGAACCTGTTAATACAATGGAACGTAGAACTAAAGCAGGAGAAAGTGAAAAGTTATCTAAAACTGTTTATGCAACTTATAAAGAGTTAAAAGCTGATGGTTTTTCTATAGGCATTAAAGCAGTTATATCATCTCGCAATTTTAAATATCTTTTTGATGTTTGGAAATGGCATTATGATAATGGAGAAGCATATGGTCCTACTCCTGATACTCATAGTACAGATCCAGATAGAATTGATGGCGCAGTTAAGGAAGAAGAATATATAGGTCATTTAAAAGACCTCAGAGGAAATTTAATGAAAATTGTGAAATATAGTATAGATCATGATATTAATTTAGAAGATCACTTTAGATGGTTCAGAAAAGAAAAACAAAATTGTGCGTCCGGTATTAATTATCTTTCAATTGATTTAGATGGTAAAACGTACCCTTGTCATGGTTGTATGTATAGACAAAGAGAAGATCATGTAAGAGGTGATTTAAAAGAATCTGGTATGGAAATGCAAGCATTTGTGGATGAAACAACAGCATTATATCGTTCTTATTTGGATGAATTTAGAACAGACGGAACATTAGCATGTAATACATGTACAGCAGATTTTTGTTTAAAGTGTCCTGCAGGTTCATTTGATGCCGCAGATGCAAAATTTGGCGAAGAACAGGACGCTGGTAAAAAATGGCAAAATCATCCAGCAAATCATCAATTGTGTCAAGTATGGAAAACATTGGAACCCGTATCTAAAGCATGGAGAACCATGTGGATTAAAAAGAATCCACAATCAATGAGGATGATGAATAGACCCGTAAATTATTCGCAAGGTCATAATTTAGAGGTCAATGCTATTGAACAGCAGGCTCCCGTTATATCTGTTTTATCCAAAGAAACTACTCCAGAAACAGCAAGAAATGCAGGTGCAGTTTTTGATATATCAAAATTACACAAAAAGTACAATACTGGAGCTTTTGTATGAGAGAATTTTATATTAATAAAAGAGCAAGTGATTGGGCAACGGATGGGAACATGTCTGGTAGAAAATCTGGTGATGCCATTGCTTGGGGTGATGAAAATCCTGAATTAGCAATAAGAAGCATAAAATGGCGTAAAATTCGTGATGTAGTGGATCAACAGCTATATGATGCATATAATGAAAAAAGACCGGATAAATTAAGAATAGCAGTATTGAATTATTTGAAAAATAAAGAAGCATATATTAAATCTGCACCTCATCATAATCAAACCTGTGATTGTCAGGATGGATCAACGGCAGAAGAAGAATTTTATGAAAAGTTAGATACACATATAACTAATAATAATTTAAAAATAGAGTATATAAAAATAACAAACGAATTTGGGGTAAAATATGCCTAGTTATCAATTAGAAATATCCGTAACAGAAAAATGCAATTTGGGATGTCCTTATTGTTATGTTGCCAACGTTGACAAATTTATGACTAATGAAATTTTTGATAAAGCATGGCCAGAATTTTTAAAATTAATTGATAGATCAAAAGCGTATGGGGGTCAATTTCATTTATCTTTTTTTGGAGGCGAACCATTATTAAATGTACCATTGATGGATCATGTTTGTAAGAAAGTTAAAGTTCCTGAATATGCAGAAAGGTTAGTGGGTCTCACAATGATTTCTAATCTATCCTTAATTAATGAAGAAACTGCTGACTGGATATTAGATAATAAAATTGGTATTAGTTGGAGTTTTGATGGTATATCAGCAAATGAATCGAGACCCATTATTAAAAATTTTGGAGAGAATAAAGGATACAGTAATGTTTTAGAAATGTATCAGGATAGGCAACATCTTATAAAGAAAGTTACAAAACACAATAAAACATGTAAGATTATGATTTTTCCTGGTAATATTGATTCAATGACAGAGAATTTTGAATTTTTAGTAGATTTTGGTATTCCAGCACCTGATTTTTCTATTGTAAGAGATGATGTTTGGTCTTTAGATGACATTCATAAATTTAGAGTAGAATGTAGAAGAATGGCAGATAGAACTATACAATATTATGATGAAGGAAAATTAGTATCTAATGGAATGTTTAATCTTCCTATACAAGATATGTTATTAGGATTAACTAAACAAAAACGTCCATTTGGATGTTTTGCTGGTCATCATGGTTCTATTATGGCAGTAGATGGAACATTTTATCCATGTGCAAGATTTGGCTCAAAGAAATTATTACCAATGAAAGGTGATGAATATAATTTTGATTATTTTCAATCTGTATTTAATCCTTTAGCATTTGATAAATGTAAAGGGTGTAGATTATATAAGGTATGTAATGCAGGGTGTACATTTTCACAATTAAGAAATGGTAATCGACCTATTGATTCTGTATGTGAATTGTTTCACATATATTATGATGAAGCAATAAGAATGGTAGAAGTGGCTAAGGATATGCCAACATTTCAAACATATATCAAAACAATTTGGGGTGGTAGAACAGGATTTTTTGAGCCAAATATAGAAAAAGATGTAGACGGTAAAGTTGATATGTTTGAAATGATAGACAAAGCATGGCAAAAAAATGAAAAATATAAAGTTTTAACAAATTATAAAACTAAACCTGAAGAAAAAGTTAAACCTTTTGATCATAAGGATTATAATGCAACATTGGCGTTTTTACAATCTAAGGAGGGTCATAACATAAAGAAACTTGAAACAGGTACTTGCGGCTAAAAGTTTTATGGGAATATTTGATGAACCAGTAGTGGATTCTAGAACTTCGAATGATGGGGGTCCTATAAAATATATACCAGGCAACTTATTAGATCGTAAAGATGTAACTGTATATCAATTTAGATCAAATTTGTTTATTATAAAAGATATTGATCATGTTGTTAATTTAAATACATTAAATTATGTACTTGAAAAAGTGACAGGTATTGAACATTCTGCTAAAATTGTAGGTGATTTTATCATTATTAAAAATACAGAAAAATCATCGAAAATTTTTAGATTAATATTAGATTCTGTTTTAAGTAAATTACATTTAGCATTTGATTATATGTCTGGGTTACCAGTAGATATTTATGAAGCTCTTAATAGAATTGATGTTTTACAAATTGAACATATAGAAATTAAAAATCATCAAGAAGATGTTGTTGAAAATGGAATAGAACCATTAGTTAGTGGAATTAATACATTTGATGGTGTATGGATTATAGAATCATGTGAAGGACATTATGATCCAAATGATCCTGCATATGATACAGATTGGCAATGTTGTGCTTATATAGTTTTTACTGTAGATTCTATGAAAGAATTAAATATTCTATCATCTTCTATAGAAAAAAATATTAAAATTATGTGGGATTATTTTCAGTTATCAGATAATGAAGATTGGTCAACTAAAGCATGGTTTAAAAACAATGGTTTATTGTTAACATTTGACGGTGGAGTAACAAATACTCAATTTGAATTTGCCTACAAATATATGGCAATTGAACAAGAAAAAGTATTTGAACAAATTAAATATCTTGGAGAGTTATTACATGGCAACTAAAGTACACGGAACTCCAGAAGAATTAAATAATTTAGATCGTGAAGAAGGGTGGCATCCTGAAGTTTCAGGACAAGAGGCGGTAATAAATAATAAGAATAAGAAATCTGTAGAACGATATGAAAAATCGGCAAATGCCGCAAAAGTTGGAGATGTTCAAACTCTTATTTCACAAGTACAACGAGAAGAAACGCCATCAAAAAAACAAGCGAGAGATAAAAATTTACTTTATGATTCTTGGAATCCTGAAGCAGATGGCACTAGAATAGAGTCACATTTATTTAATTATAATATTGATTTTCCTAGATTTATGAAAAACATAGCATATATTTTAAAACAAAATCCAGAACAACAAATTGGTAGAAAAGTAAATGAAAGACCAACACAGGGGAACAAGTAATGGAAACAAGATCAAGGTCTAAAAAAGTTTTACCTACTATGGGTTCACTTGATGATGTTATTGATTATGAACGGGGATTGGGATCAGGAGAAGGGGTATGTAAATATGAAAAACACGATGTTAAAAAATTATTAACTCTAACAGATCGTGAATTGAATCTAGCAGTAAAAAAACATGTAGAAAGTATATCAAAAGATCCACATTATGAGCGTGTTAAAGCATTAAAAGAAGGAAGTCTTGATCTAGCAGAAGCTACTGTTAATGAAATTATGGATAGGCATCATACTCATGGAGAAAATGAAAAAACAAGAGTTTCACACGGTGGAGCGATACATTTATTTTATATGACAAGTCAATGTAACTTAAATTGTTCTTATTGTTATGAACATTTAGAAAATCGACCAAAACATTTACCCGAACCACCATTGTTGAAAAAACTTGTAGATGATATTAATAAAACTGATAGACCGGATGAACAATCTTTATTTTGTATTTTTGGTGGTGAACCAATGTTGGAATGGAAAAATTGTGAATATCTTATGAATTATGCTTATTCTCAGAAGCATAATCTACATTTCAATATAACAACTAATGGCATACTTTTAAGTAAGCCAAAATTTTTTAAAAATGTTATTAGTTTTTTAGAATCTAATCCAGAAATTAAACAACGGATTTCTTTTGATATTAGTTTTGATGGTGCAGGTAATCTAGATAGGGTATATTATTCTGGTAAAGATTCTACTCAAGATGTATTAAAAGCATTTAAACATATTTCAGATTATAATTCTACGAAACCCCCTCAAGATCAAATTAAATGGAGAGCAAGATATACTATTCATAGATCAAATGTACAATGTTTTGCTAAAGATATTTTGCATATAATCAAAACATATGGTCCAGATAGAGTGGTCACATCTATAGATGAAAGTTTAGCAAGTAAAGATAATCCCAAAGCTAAAGCAAAAATTAATTGGTTGTTAAAAGAACAGATAGATTTTCTACGAAAACAATGGAGAGAAGATAAAATATTTTCTCCTGTATGTCACATGTTTTGTGATATGTGTAATTCTTGTGGAGAAAAAAAAGATCACAGATTTTATTATACAGAACAAGGATTGGCCGCGATACAAAATGGTTTGGTGAGAGTAGGAAAAGGATTAAAACATCTTCCCGATCCTGGAGATAAAAAAGAAAAAAATAGAATATTACCTAGAGTTGGTCAACCAGTAACCGCTCTTGATAGATTAGGAATAATAGATACTTCTGGTCAAGGTGCTGGTTTAGATCACATAGCAGATGAAATGCTTGAAACCCAAAAAAGAAATTTTCCTAGAGAGATAGATCATGAGTGAAAATAATACAGAACACGTTCACGATGAAAATTGTAACCATGAACCTGTGAAAACAAAAGAAGAAACTAAAATTACAGAATGTACAAATGCCGCTATTGCGGCATTAACACCATTGTTAGATGATGAAGTAACACAACCAATAGGTATGACTTTACTAAAGGCGTTAGATATTGGTTTAAGTGCATTACAAAAACAACAACAACTGACTGACATGAATAGCCAAACAACTTCCGATACAGGTCAGCCGGCAGGTGGATTAGCAACTGTTCCTCAAAATATTCAAGTAGATGTAGCTCAAGATGCACAGGTTAAAGAACTTGTTGATCAAACTTTGGCAGAATTGGAAGGAATGGACGATCATGAATCTCCTACTTATACAACAGAAGCGGGTGAACAAGCAGAATATGTAAAAGGAATGATTTGTAATTGTCAATATGCTTCTGATTTTCATAAATATTGTGATAATCAATGTAAAGAACATCTTATTAAAGCAACAGGTAATACTAAAGAATATATGGAATATCTGGATACTGCTCAAGATGATGTTAGTAAAAAAACTCTTGATGAAGCGATTGCAGATGTTGATTCTTTTGTTAATGAGGGTATTGGGGAGGCAGCCAAACCACAAGCAAATATGCATGGTCAAGATGGAGTTGGTCCTTTAGATGTACATAAAGGGGGCCCATATCCTACTGCAAAACATCCTCAGGCAGTACAAGATGCTAGAAATACGCCGGGTCAAGGTATAGTTGATGTTAAAGTTGCGGGTGAAAATAATAGACCTTCTGATGATCCTATAGAAGAACTTACAGGAGAAAAAAATGAAACAAAAGAAAAGATTATAGTTGATCAAGTAGGAGATCGCCTTGATGATTTGAAAACTGATGAATATGGAAATACATTATCAACAGAAGGTACACGAGGATATGAGGATGGAACAGTACAACCATCAAATCAGTATGCACTTGATCCAAGTCAACCTGTCGTAATGCCTGATGAAGATGGCCTGCAAAGATGAGTAAAATTGTAAATTTAAAAAGTCTTTCATTTGAAACTATTTTATTTAAAATAAATAAGATAGAACGAGAAGAACCTACAAAAATAGGATATCAAAAAATATTAAACTTTTTAGATTCAACTGAATCTATATTTGTTTCTGGTAATTTAACAACTAATTTTAATTATTTCAAAGAATTATATACACGTAGGATGGAAAACTTTTAGATGTCTGTATTTACAAGTAATCCTAGCTGGAAACAATTAACTGCTGATCGACAAATTGCAACTCTACTGGAGAGTGATGCTGTTACTAGGTTTAATGATATAGTTGGTATTTTAGTAACTAATAAAAGTACATATTTGGCATGTGGTTCTACAGAAGATGCATGGTTGGATAGAACTTATAAGTTTAAGTATCAAGGATGTTCTTTAAATCCATCTACCACATTTGAAGATGCCGAACCGGTTTTTAATAGAACATTTTTATCAGAACAAGATACTTCATGGTTTACTGATGAAAGATTAGATGCCAGTTTACACTATTGTATATCATTTTTTCGTGAAAATTGGTTATCGTGGACAGCAAATAATCCCGGAACACATGATGATGGTTCTACAAAGGGACCATCATCAGCTATATTAGAAAATAGTTCATGGCTTGACTCTGATACTAAAGCACTTCAGGATAAATTATTAAGTCTACCATATTCCAAATATTCATATTATTTAAAAATGATGAGCATATATAAAAATCATTATGATACAGCAACAAGATACGATGCTATGGATGAAGAAAATAAATATGTTTTAGCAAATTTAACTTCTGCACAACAAACGGATCTTTTAACATATGTTAGAGAATCGTTTACTCAACTGCAAGCAACAGATATGGTTGCTGTTACCGAATTAGAAACCGCCTGTGAAATGTTAGAATTTGATATATCTCAACAATGAGTCCAATTTATGTAAAAAAATTACCTTGGAAATTTGATATAAGGCGTTTACAAGAAGAACTTCAACCATTAAAATCTTTATTCATTCCATGGGATCAAAATACAAGAGAAGAATTTAATGATTCTTATATACTAGGGTTTTTACATTCAAAAGATTGTCCTCCAGAAAAAAGATTGTATGATTCCGTAAGAAGTTTTTGTCCTCAAAGACCATCTGGAATATTAATAGATAAGTATAATATAACAAATCCTGGCATATATGATGGAACAGGTTTTAATAAAAAATTAAAAAGATTTGAAATACATAGAGATTATACAGTTTTTAATGAAGATTACTTAGATACAGAATTTTATAACATCTATACAGAGTTGACTAAATATTATGAAATAGATAGATTTAGAATAGTAATGTTAAAATCTTTAACTGCTGTAAATTGGCATCAAGATAATTTTGAAAATATTCATGTACCCATTGAAACTAATACTGGGTGTCGTTTCGTTATGGATGACCGGTCATATTATCTACCTGCCGATGGTAGTTCTTATCAATCAGATGATTGTGTTAACCATTCCGTATTTAACGCTGGTTTAACCGATAGATTTAACTTATTATTTACTATAGCAGGATTTAAAGAAGGATCTTATAAACTATGTCATCATTTAGATGTACATGGATTAATAGGAAAACATGGTGACTTAAATTATATTGCTGAACCCATTGAACAAATAACTGAAGAGGACTTATACGATGTACACCAGAGAAGAAGTTGAAGAAAAATGTAAGTCTGCGTTTGAAGAAGCGGCGGCAGGCATTGACTTTCCAGAAATAAAACCCGATAGTAAAATTGCTTTAGATTTAGAAATTGATTCTATTCATATTTTAGAAACAATGATAATTATTGAAGACACTTTTAATATAGCTTTAGATGCTGAAGAATTTCAAAAAGCAACAACAATAAGTGATTTATATAATATGGTAGAGCGAAAAGCAAATGCGTAAAATGATTATAACTGGTGTGACTTCCGGTATAGGAAAAGCACTAAGTGAAAAATATGATGGAAATTATCTTGCAAAATACAAAGACTTAATTGAGGTAGAGGGTCATAGTAGGCGATATAATAAACATGATATAGAGCATATTAAAGAATGGTTTGATCCTAAAGGTGATATATTCATAAACAATGCATATAATGACTACAAATGGTGGGCTCAAACACAAGCACTTTTATTCGTTTTTCATTTATGGAAAGACGATCCAAATAAACATATAATCTCTGTTAGTTCTATCGCATCTGAAAAAGATACAGATGATTATCCTATAGGTCATAGTCGTTATACAGCAGGTAAAATATCACTTGATAAAATCAATCTAGAATGTTATGAAAAGACTGCAAAACATAACGGATGTAAAATTTCATTACTAAGACCCGGCTGGGTGGAAACTCCAAGAACAACAAGATTAGCAACTCTCGTAAATCGAGTATATGATCATAAGCTAGAACCAAATATGCTTTCCCCTGAACAATGTGTAGAATGTATAGATCATATGATTAATTTTAGTGGTCGTATTAGAGAAATGACAATAGAGGCGGAATGAGTAAAATTTTACAAATAGTAACTAAACATCCTGAAAATCGATTACATAATGATGACTTTAAAGTAAAGCTGAAAGAATGGTGGCAAGAAAAAGGTTATTCGGGTAGAGTATTTGACAGATATATGCCATTGACAGGAGTTGAATATAGACATACTTGTTATCCTATTGAGACAATGCGGGAACAGTCTCAAACCTTTACGCAAAAAAATAAAACATTTAATGAAGTAGTACATAAGTTATCATTAGAAGCAGTATTGGAATTGGGACTTCTTGTTCCCGAAGATGTGTGTATGATAACATCTACAACAATGACAGGTGTAGGAATTCCTACTGTACCACATAAATTGCTTAGTCATTTTGATTTTCCTGATTCTGTAATTAAAATACCCATGTTTGGTTTAGCGTGTAATGGCGGTACGCATGTGATACAAATTGCAGATGAATTTTTAAAAGCAAACCCAACTAAAGTAGCAATTTGTCTTACTAATGATTTAGTTTCAATGAATTTAAATCCTGAAGATCGTTCTCTTACTACAGTATTTGGTATTACTATTTTTGGTGATGGTGTAAGTGCTATTTTGATGGCTGGTGATGATTATGAACACAGCGGTTGGAAAGTACTTAAACACGCATCTCATATTTTACCCAATACAGAAGATTTTATTACTCTTGAAGGAACAAGTGCGGGATTATTATATAATGTAGAATCTACTAAATTGCAGGAACTACCAAAAGCCGCTGATGCGTTATTACCCAAAGTAGAAGAATTTATTAAAGGTCATGATATTGATCATTGGATATGTCATCCTGGTGGAAAAGTTGTTTTACAAAATACTGCAGAAGGATTAAATTTACCTGACGGTGCATTAGATTCTTCTTTTGAGATGTTTAGATTATTTGGTAATATGTCTGCCACAAGTGTAATAAAAACCTTACAAAATGATTTTATGAAAGAAGGAAAACTGGTTATGATTTCTTATGGCCCGGGATTCCAAGTTGATTTATGTTTACTAGAGAAAATTTAATAGGTATTGATTTACAAACAATCGAACCTATTCAAAAGATATATGATAAATGGGGTGACAAATTTGTTAATAAAATATTAACAGATATTGAAAAGAAAAACGCACCCAGTCCTATGACTGCTAGATATTTAACTAAATGTTGGTGTGTTAAAGAAGCATATTCTAAAGCAATAGCTTCACCTTATTTAAGACTAGATGTTAGTTACATGCATTTGACAAGCAAAGGTGTTCGATTTCCTGTTGTACATGCTTCAGTATCGAAAGAACATAAAGGTCCAAGACAAGATGTAAGAATATCACTATCTGATACAGATGAATATGTAGTAGCAGTTTGTTATTTATGGAAATCTTAAACAAATTTTGTCATTTAGCCATTATACCTGCAATAATTTATGGTGAATGGTGGATGTTATTGTGTAGTTTTATATGGTGGCAATTTATTCATATAACTGCTGTTACAAGCGGTTATCACAGATATTGGACTCATAATAGTTTTAAGATAGGTAAGTGGTATGAAATTTATAGTCAAATTTTTGGATTATTTGGAAATCCTGGACCCGCATTAATATGGATAGGCGTTCACAGGGCTCATCATAAATATAATGATACAGAAAAAGATCCACATAGCCCTAAACATATAGGTTTTTGGAAAGTATATACAAGTATGTGGTTCCGAGCAGGATTTTTGTATATAGCACCAGAAAGAGAAGACCTTAAAGATTGGTTAAGTCTTAGTAAAAATTCTAATTTAAAATGGTTTTATGATAATTATTTTAAATTACATGCATTAATTATATTAATATTTTTATTAATAGATCCTTTATTGTTAGTGTTTGGATATTGTCTTCCTATTGTATTTGCAAATCAAGCCTATGGTCTTGTAAATGCTTACTGTCATAGACATGGAGAACCTTCTAATAATTTATTAATAGCATTGATAACAGGTGGAGAGGGATGGCATTTGAATCATCATAATAATGAAAGGAATTATCGTTTTGGTAAAATTGATTCTGGTGCGAGGTTTATAAAATGCATCCGTACCAATTAGTATATAATTCTCCTGAATGGAATTTTAAATCAATTGTAGAGAGTTTTCAAGAAACAGGATTTCTTGTAGTGTGTGATCCTTTTATTAATATGAAAGGAACGTTAGATCAATTACGTGAAAAATTAAAAGGGACAGATTTAAAGACATTACCTATGTATGAAGAAGGTAGAGCAACTACAGAAAATCTTCCCGGAGAAGCAAATGAAAGAGTTGTTCTAAGGAATATGTCTGGTAATTGGGACTGTGTAAATACTATAAGAGGTCAATATATAAAAGTTGGTTGTGATATATTATATGCTATTGAAGAATATATGAAACTGCCTCATAATTCAATGACAATGAAACATGAGAAATCACTTAATGATTTGACATTTGTGAAATATTATAAAGATCAAAAAGGAGATAATCGATTAGGCAGTCATTGTGATTTCGGAACGTTGACATTGGTGCATGTGTGTGATTCTGTAGAAGAATATGAAATATGCATTGATGATGAGTGGGCTATGATAAGACATCCTGGGGATGATTTTATAATTGTTAATTGCGGTGATTTTATGCAATGGTGGACACAAAATAAATTAAAATCTACTCCTCATAGAATATCAAATTCAACAAAAAAAGAACGACATAGTTTGATTATGTTTATGGATATAGATCAGGAATCTCAAGTACATGGAATAACAAAACAACAATGGAACGATATCAGAGTGAAAGAATCAAAAATAGAAAAACAAACTTATCATGATTTTGGAGAATAGCATGAGTAATATAGAACAAGTAACTAACTTATTAAAAACCTCTCTTGCAGATACAATTCAGGGTCAATATGCAGGAGGCTGTCAAGAATGGATTACTATGATCGCAACTGCAGGTCAACCAGAAAATAAGAAAGAAGAAATTATATTGGAATGTTTGAATAATTTATCTCAACAGTTTACCTTAACTATGGGCGGGAAGGCTCCAGGAGATTTAACTTTGTGGCAACAGCAATTATTACAAACTATGCAGAACGCAGATTATCTTTCACAATGACACATCAATATGGAGTTAGAATACTTTTGATATTGAATCATATTTTAGCGGTAATAGGAATTACATATTCTTCATTGTCGTGGTACTTGTGGATTCCCGTTGGATTTTTATTGTTTGGTAAATTTGGAAGTGAAATAGGAAATCATAGATATGTTGCACATAAATCTTTTGAAACGGGTCCAATAAGACATTTTTTGTTATCAACGTTAGGAATATTTAATTGTTATGGATCTCCTATCTCATGGGTTATAGCACATAGGGCGCATCATATGACTTCTGATAAGGAATTAGATCCACATTCACCTCATATTATTCCTTGGTGGAGAGTTTGGTTAACATTGTGGCAGAAAGTGAATTTGCCCATAAAACACTATACTGATTTATTAAAAGATCCGATATACAAAAAAGGACATAAGTACTATTTTTATATTATAGGTATAACTTTTTTATTATTATCACTAATAGATTGGAGATTACCTGTATTTTTAATTAGCATACCAAGTGTAGGAATTGTCCATGGTGCGGCATTAGTTAATGTTGTATGTCATAAATGGGGATATCGTAATTTTGATACGCTTGATAAAAGTACAAACAATTGGTGGGTAAATGATTTAACATTAGGAAGTGGATTGCATAATAATCATCATCAAGATCCTAGTAATTGGGACGAAAATGTAACAGGATATGAAAGGGACTACTGTGGGTGGTTTATTAAAAATTATCTCAAAGTATAATAATTCATGGCAAGCATATTTTAGCTTCATGATTTTATTTCATATTGTATCAGTAATAGGATTGATTTATAGTTCATGGCATTGGTTGTGGTTAACTTTTATTGGTGTTATATTGTTTCGACATATAGGAGGTGAAATAGGCGCCCATAGATATTTTGCACATAGAAGTTTTAAAGCAAAACCTTGGGCTCATAAATTTATGGCTATATGTGGAATCTTCATATATCACGGAACTCAATTTCCATGGGTTGCATTTCATAGATATCATCATGAGAAAGCGGATACTCTTGAGGATCCTCATTCACCACATTATTTAAGTCCTTTTAATGTATGGTTTACTAATTGGAGACTGGAAATATATGAACATAGATTGTGTGCTGACCTTATGAAAGATGCTTTCTTAAAATTATTACATAGAAATTATTTAATTATAGTTGTTCCACCACTTGTTTTAACTGCATTAATTGATTGGAGAATACCTGTTTTCTTTTTTGCATTACCTAGTATTATAACACTTCATACTGGAGGGTTAGTTAATACTATTGGACACATGTGGGGTTATCGTAATTTTGAAACTTCAGATAAAAGTACAAACAATACACTTGGACAATGGTTGTCTGGTTTTACTGGATCAATGTTACATAATAATCATCATTATGCTCCTAGTGCATATAATACGAAAATGTCTGATAAGTGGTATGAGACGGATTTTTTAAACGTTTTTATTATAGAAAAATTTTTGAGGATTAAGCA
>Ga0308019_10001526_pt1 | contig 13872 bp, 11 predicted proteins | sample Neamet284_FD_203135 | JGI IMG/M metagenome (GOLD analysis project Ga0308019, IMG submission 203135) | Marine microbial communities from water near the shore, Antarctic Ocean - #284 | ecosystem: Environmental > Aquatic > Marine > Unclassified | place: Southern Ocean | collected 2014-10-01 | reverse complement strand
AATTATCAAATCTAAATCATCAATAAATTTTAGCGCTTTTATCATGGGTTTTAATCCTCTTCCCGGATTTAAAACTCCTTGATATAAGATGGTTCTTTTCGTTGTTGGAAAAGCAACTTCATCTACTTCTAAAATATCATTTTTTAATGGAACATTTCTAATAAGACCCATTTTATTCTGATATTTATCATCATAAAAATCAACAATAGATTGACTTACAGTGTATGCATTTTTTACTTTCGGTAAGAAAAAATCTTCTAATTTCCTCCAAAAACCTTGCACAAATTTTCTTCCTTGTAACTCTGGTCCTTCAGAAAAAAGTTCGTGACTATCATAAACTAAATCCGTGTTTTTTATGGTACTCGCAAAAAAACAAGCAGGCAACGTATCTAAATCATTTGAAAGAATATAATCGTATTTTCTAAAAATTAGATAAAAAAACAATCTGATATTAAACTCTGCATAAAACAAAAAATTGTTATTAAAAATATGTTTTTTTCTAACAATTTCATAATCCCTTTGTACTGTAATTGTATTCGATAAAATCCGTCCATAAACAACAACATCATACTTTTTACTAATTAAATAATTGCATATTTTATGCACTCTATAATCAGTAGAGATATCATTCGTTACAGCTACAAATATCTTTTTATTTTTCAAAAACTAATTATTTATAAGCTACACAGGCGCTTGTTGTGCTATTTCGAACAACTCGCCCGCCTCTACCTTTAAAGTTTTGTGTTTAAATTTTACAATTAACTGATAATCATGAGTTGCCATTAAAATGGTTTTGCCACTTTTATGAATTTCATTTAAAAGCTCCATCACTTCTAAAGACGTTTTTGGATCTAAATTCCCTGTAGGTTCATCAGCCAAAATTAATTCCGGGTCATTTAATAAAGCTCTTGCAATGGCGACTCTTTGTTGTTCTCCACCAGAAAGTTCGAAAGTTTTTTTATAATATTGAGATTGCATCCCAACTTTATCTAAAACCTCGTTTATTTTTGATTTCATTTCTTCTTTATTTTTCCAGCCAGTCGCTTTTAAAACAAATTCTAAATTATCAAAAACAGATCGATCACTTAACAATTTAAAATCTTGAAAAACAATTCCGATTTTTCTTCTTAAAAAAGGAATTTCTTTATCTTTTAACTTTTTTAAATCAAAATCTACAATCGTCCCTGTACCTCTTTGTAAATACAAGTCTCCATAAAGTGTTTTCATTAAACTACTTTTCCCACTTCCTGTTTTACCTATCAAATAATAAAAGTCGCCTTTATGTAAAGTTAAATTCACTTTAGATAAAACCAAATTATCTCTTTGATAAATGTCTGCATCTTCTAAATGTAAAACTGGTTTCCCCATAAAAATAGTCGTTTCTACAAACTTATAAGTTTCTGATGATTTTATCACAATAAAACAGAACAATTCTTACTTTTGACAAAGAATATTATGAATATTTTTTACTATTTAATCAAACAAATTTAAAAAATGTTCGTTAATTAGATTATAACAAAAACAATTGTATGAAATTTCGTTTTGCAAGAAAACATCTTTTATCAGTATTCTTTTTTTTAACAGTCTTTGCTGTCTTTTCTCAGCAGTCGATTGTTGATGCTAATGTTATTACAAATTTTAATAATGCTTTAAAATTATATAACAACAAAGCCTATGCTGCTGCACAAAAAACATTTGAAAAGGTGTATCAAAAAGCAGAGGGAAACTCAGCTTTAAGAACTGATGCTTCCTATTATAATGCCATGTGCGCTGTTAAATTGAATCAGACAAATGCAGATAAAAAAGTATTGACTTTTGTTGAAGAAAACCCAACAAGTAATAAAAAAAATAAAATCTTTTTTAATGTTGGTAACTATTATTTTGCAAACAAAAAGGCTTCGCATGCCTTAAAATGGTACAAAAAAGTAAACAAAGAGTTACTTTCTGTAGAAAACCAAAAGGAACTCAATTTTAAAATGGGTTATGGTTTATTGGTTACCAAAAATTTAGCATTGGCAAAAGATAAGTTTTCACCATTAATAAATGATGCAAAATATGGCAATGATGCGAGATATTATTTTGGATATATCGCTTATAAATTAGAAGATTATGGAATCGCGGAATCTACTTTAAAAGAAATTGCTGATAATGAATCTTACAAAGCAGAAATTACATACTATTTATTAGACATTAGTTTTAAAGCAGGAAAATTTGAACGCTGTATAACAGTAGGAAAAGAACTTTTAAAAACTGCTAGAAAAAAAGATGTTTCAGAAATCTCTAAAATTGTTGGAGAAAGTTATTTCAATCAAAAAAAATATAAAGAAGCAGTTCCTTATTTAAAAGCATACACAGGAAAAAGAAAAAAATGGAATAATTACGATTATTACCAATTAGGATATGTGTATTACAAGCAAAATGATTTTGAAAATGCTATTAATTATTTCAACAAAATAATAGACCAAAAAAATACTGTTTCACAAAATGCGTATTATCATTTGGCTGAATGTTACTTAAATATTGATAAAAAAACAGAAGCTTTAAATGCTTTTAAAACTGCCAGCGAAATGGCTTTTAATCTTAAAATTCAAGAAGATGCTTCCTTAAATTATGCAAAATTAAGTTACGAAGCAGGGAATCCTTTTCAAAATGTTTCTGATATTTTACAGAACTTTTTAAAGAAATACCCAAACTCCCCTTTTTATAAAGAAATTAATAAATTGGTGGTGACCTCTTTTATGCATCAGCAAAATTATCAAGGTGCTTTAGCCTATTTGAAAAAGAAAAATACTGCCGATAATTTAGCACTAACGCTAGAGGTTTCTTTGTACAGAGGAATTCAATTGTTTAATGAAAATATGCTTCAAGAAGCGCTTCCTTACTTTGAGAAAAGCAAGAAGTCACTAGAGGCGAAAATTAATAAAAAAGCAAGTTATTGGGAAGCTGAAACGTTGTACAGACTAGAAAGTTTTACAGAAGCACTTTCTAAATTTAAATCTGTAAAAAGATCTTTAAGAGCTAATATCAAAGAGTTTCCTTTAATTGATTACAATATTGGATACAGCCATTTTAAGCTAAAAGAATATGACAACGCAATTAATGCTTTTACCATTTTTTTAAAAGAAGATCTTATTGAAAATGAAGTAAAGAATGATGCTTTTATACGACTGGGAGATAGTTATTTTGCAACAAGAAATTATGCTGATGCGATAAAATCTTATCAATTTGTAGTTACAAATCTAGGATCTGGAGCCGATTACGCGCAATATCAAACTGGAATGAGTCATGGTTTTAGAGATGAAAACAATGACAAAATAAATGCCTTAACGAAAGTTGTCAATGATTTTCAAATTTCTTCGTTAAAAGATGATGCTTTGTATCAGTTGGCAAATACATATACTAAAACAAAAAATCACGAAAAAGCACATGAAGCTTATGAACGTTTGTTAGAAAAACACCCTAAAAGTTCTTTCTTACCAAGAGCATTAGTAAGGCAAGGCCTGCTGTATTATATTGATAATCAAAATAAAGAGGCAATCGAAAAGTTTAAACTTACGACGAGTAAATTCCCAAATACTCCTGATGCAATTGAAGCTGTAAACAATGCGAAAAACATTTATTTGGATGAAGATAATTTAGATGAATATGTTGCTTGGGTTAAAAACCTAAAGTTTGTAAATGTATCGAACTCTGATATTGATAATTCTACTTTTACAATTGCCGAAAGAAAATATTTTGGAGGCAAAAATAATTATGGAATTATTGTTACACTCACGAAATACTTAACTAAGTTTCCAGAAGGCGCTCACATCTTAAAAGTTAATTATTACTTGGCTGATATCTTATTTAAAGAGAAACAATTTGACAAAGCCATTGTAAATTACAGCGAAGTTTTAGAAGCAGGAACCACACAATTTAGTGAAGATGCTTTGGCCAAATTATCGCAAATTTATTTAGAAAAACAAAACTTTCAAGATGCACTTCCATTGTTAGAAAGATTAGAAAACGAAGCTTATATCACCGAAAACGTACAGTTTGCACAAAGTAATTTAATGAAAGGTTATTATGAAACCGAAGCGTACACAGAAGCTATTTCATATGCAAAAAAAGTACTTTCTGAAAGCAACCTTAAAAATACTTTAGAGAAAGATGCAATAACGATTATTGCTAGGGCTGCTTTTAAAATTGAAGATCTTGTTACTGCTGAAGAATATTACACAGAATTAGAAAAAGATGCAATTGGTGTATTAAAAGCAGAAACGTTATACTACAATGCCTTCTTTAAAAGTCAACAAAAAGAATATGAAGCGTCAAACAAAGTTGTACAGGAATTAATTGCAGACTATTCTGCTTATAAATATTGGGGAGTAAAAAGTTATGTGATAATGGCTAAAAACCATTACAGTTTAAAAGATGCGTATCAAGCAACTTTTATTTTAGAAAACGTAATTAAAAACTTCACTCAATTTGAAGACATCATAAAAGAAGCCCAATTAGAGCTTACTACTATAAAGGAAAACGAAGCCAAAACTAATAATTCTATAACTCCTAAAAATTAAATTAATGAAAAAAGGCTTTCTAATATTTTTAGTTTTTACTGGCATTTTTAATGCTTTTGCACAAAAAAAATCTACAAAAAAAACACTACCTATTAAGATAGACACTGTTAAAACCGAAGTTGTAGAAGTCGTTACAAAATACAATCCTAAGATTGCAGATGCTTCAAAGATTAAAAAAAATCCAACCATAAAATTATTAGACAATAGTCGAAAGAAAAAGTTAACGTATTCAATTTTCTCTGCTCCTGTTGCTTCTAATTTTACGCCTAAAAGTGGTGCCGTAAAAAGTATTGATGTTGGCGTAAAAGAACGCGTTTACAACAATTATGTCGCTGCAGGCTTTGGCAATTACACCTCTCCTTATTTAGAAGCTTACATAAATAGTAGCACGCGTTTTGAAAGTGAATTTGGGATGCATACAAAATATGTTGCTTCTTTCGATAACATAAAAGACACGAACTTAGATAGTGATTTTTCAAACTTTCTAACCAGTATCTTTTATAAAAAAGAAGAACGTTATTTCGATTGGAAAGTGAGTTTAAATTCGGAAAGAAATCAATACAATTGGTATGGTTTACCAAACTATGATTTTACACAAAACACGTTAAATTCAATTGATGAAAATCAGACGTATAATTATTTTAATGTAACAGGTGAAATTGACTTTTTAGATGGGTATATCGAAAAAAGCAACGTTTCTATTTCTTATTTTTCTGATGCTTTTAATAGTAAAGAGTTTTTAGTAAATCTAGACACTGACATCAATTTGCCTATTGATTTTATTTACAACAGGCTAAACAATCTTTCTGTAAAAACTGGTTTAGAACTTTTAAAAGGTCAGTTTAGTACTGATTATGCAAATCCAAATGAATTAAATTATTCCATTTTTACGGCAACAATAAACCCTGAATATAAAACTGTTATTCGTGGATTTTCTTTGAAATTGGGTACAAAAATAGTGGGTTCTTTTGATACAGAAAATAGCGTGAATAATTTTTTAATGTATCCCGATGTTCTCATTAAAAAAGCAATCCTTAAAGAATATTTAAATATTTACGGAGGTATTACTGGAGATTTAAATACAAATACTTACAAAGGTTTTACGGATGAAAACCCATACATTTCACCGACTTTGTTTATGACGCAAACTTCAGAGAAATACAATGTTTTTGTTGGCTTAAATGGATTGATAAATAATGATATTAGTTTTAATATTTCTGCAACTATAAAAGACGAAGAAGACAAACCTTTCTTTATAAGAAACAACTCGAAATCTGATGGAACAAATAACACTTCAAATAGCATTGCTTTAAAAGGCTATGAATATGGAAACTCTTTTAACCTCGTTTATGATGATGTTAAAACCACTTCTATCTTTGCGGAATTAGAGTACGATTTTACAAAGAAAATTACATTTTCAACCAACATTCAGTTTGATGATTTTAAATTAACAAATCAAACAGAAGCATGGAACTCACCTACTTTACAAACTACATTTACAGGGAAATACAAGAGCAGTAAATGGTATACAACAAGCAGTATTTTTTATGTAAATGAGCGGAAAGATCTTTTATATAACACTTCATTTCCATCAAGCACAAATGGGTTCCAAACCTTATCTTCTTTTGTGGATATAAACGTAAATGGAGGGTATCATTTTAATGATAATTTTTCTGCATTCTTAAAATTAAACAACGTTTTAAATAATAATTATCAACGTTTCGCAAACTTTAATGTGCAAGGTTTTCAGGCTTTAGCGGGCATCTCATATAAGTTTGATTTCTGATCATTTTAGAAAACTAAAATTCAGTTTACACAAATTAATAAAAAGACGCTAACTATCCCTAAAAATTGGAGTTGTCAAAATTTTCAATCCGAAGAATGTCAAAAATATCTTTATTGAAACTTAAAAAACAATAAATCAATTATAACAAGTTAAAATTTCTCATTTCATTTTTGTAGTTTTATAAAATCTAAAAACGAATTACAATATGAAAAATATTCTACTCTTTACATCTATTTTTTTCCTTATATTTTCATGTACTCAGAAACAAGAAAAACCAGTAAATTCAAAAAAATTATCTTCAGAAGAAAAAACGGATTCCACGAATATTAAAACACTTTTTAATAGCGCATTAACTGACGGGAAATCTTACGAATGGTTGCGCGATTTAACGCAAAATATTGGAGGACGTTTATCAGGTTCGCCAGAAGCTGCAGAAAGCGTTGTTTGGGGAGAAAAAATAATGAAAGAAGTCGGTTTAGATTCAGTTTGGCTACAACCAGTAATGGTTCCTCATTGGGTTCGTGGCGAAAAAGAAGCCGCTTCCTACACCATAAATGGAATTAAAAAAAATGTACCCATTTGTGCATTAGGCTTTTCTATAGCAACTCCAAAATCAGGAGTTATAGCAGAAGTTATTGAAGTAAAAACATTAGAAGAAGCAAAGGCTTTAGGAGATGAAATGAAAGGGAAAATCGTGTTTTTTAATCGTCCTTTTGATGACCAATTAATCAATACTTTTAGTGCCTATGGAGGTTGTGTAGATCAACGTGTAAATGGCGCTGCCGTTTGTGGTGAGTTTGGTGCAAAAGGAGTAATTGTACGTTCTATGACAAATTCTGTAGATGATTTTCCTCACACAGGAACCATGAGTTATGGCGATTTACCAAAAGAAAAACACATTCCGACTGCTGCAATTAGTAGTAGAGCTGCCAATATTTTAAGCACTGATTTAAAACAAAATCCAAATTTAAAATTTTACTTTAAACAACGTTGTGAAACATTACAAGATGCACCTTCTTTTAATGTTATTGGAGAAATTAGAGGTAGTGAAACTCCAGAAAACATTGTCGTTGTAGGTGGCCATTTAGATTCTTGGGATTTAGGTGAAGGCGCTCATGATGATGGCGCAGGAATTGTGCAATCTTTAGAAGTTGCTTACTTGTTCAAAAAAAATAACATTAAACCCAAAAACACCTTGAGAGTTGTCTTTTTTATGAATGAAGAAAACGGAACAAGAGGTGCTAAAAAATATGCTGAATTAGCAAAATTCAACAAAGAAAATCATATTGGTGGATTAGAATCTGATGCAGGCGGTCATACACCAAGAGGTTTTACTATCGATGCAAATACCGTAAACACAGTACTTTTACAAAGCTGGAAAAAATTATTATCTCCTTACGGATTACATGATTTAGACAAAGGTGGTTCGGGTGCAGATATCGGCCCTTTAAAAGGTGAAAATGTTACTTTAGTTGGTTATAGACCTGACTCTCAAAGATACTTTGATTATCACCACACAAGTACAGATACCTTTGATAAAGTTAACAAACGTGAGCTAGAATTAGGTAGTGCTTCTATGGCGAGCATTATTTATTTAATGGATAAATATTTATACAGCAACACACCTGTAAAACTTTAATTTCATGGATGTTTTAATTATAATTCTTAGAATTATTTTTGGTGTATTTTTTGCCTATGCAGGATTTATGCATTTTAAAAAGCCAAGATTTTTTAATGGATTTATCCCTAATTTTCTACCAAAACTGACCGTAAATTATGTCTTTGGTTTTATCGAATTTGTTTTAGGAGTTGGACTTTTTTTAAATCAAACGACAAAAAACGCAGCAGTAGGAATTTTTGTTTTAATGCTACTATTTTTACCAATTCATATTTGGGATCTTACCAAGAAAAGACCTGCAATTGGTTCTAAAAAACTAGCTATTATTAGAATTCCAATGCAATTTGCATTGATGTATTGCGCCTATTTAATTTATATGAACTCATAAACTTACTTCATGAAAAAAATCTATATTCTTTTAATTTTTTCTTTGATTATAATTTCTTGTAAAAAGGAAAAAGTAGATTTAATTGTCATCAATTCAAACACCTATATTGTTAATGAAAAGTTTGAAAATGCTGAAGCATTTGCAATTAAAGATGGAAAATTTATTGCAGTTGGTACTACTGAAGATATAGAGGATCATTATAAATCAAAAAATACAATTGATGCAAAAGAGCAAACAATTGTTCCTGGTTTAATTGATGCACATTGTCATTTTTTTGGTCTTGGGTTGGAACAACAAAACGTAGAATTAAGAGGCACTAATAGTTATGATGAAGTGCTGGAAAGACTTATTGCTTTTCAAAAAGAAAATAAAACATCATATATACAAGGTCGTAATTGGGATCAAAACGACTGGGAAGTAAAGGAATTTCCTACTAAAGAAAAATTAGATAAATTATTTCCAAATACTCCAGTAGCAATCAGAAGAGTTGATGGCCATGCATTATTAGTAAATGAAGCAGCTTTAAAATACGCTGGAATTACTAGTACTACGTTTCCAAATAAAATTCCTGGAGGAGAAATTATTATCAAAAACGGTAAAATGACAGGTGTTTTAATTGATGCTGCAATGGGGCTTATCAAATCTCCTAAAACATCAAAACAACAAGAAATTCAAGGTTTATTAGAGGCTCAAAAAATTTCATTTTCATACGGATTAACAACAGTAGATGATGCTGGTTTAGATAGAAGTACAATTGAATTAATAGATAGTTTACAACAAGTTGGAAGTTTAAAAATGCGTGTTTACGCTATGGTTTCTGCTGATAATCAAGAACAAATCGATTACTACATCAACAAAGGAATCATTAAAACGGATCGATTAAATGTGCGCTCTTTTAAAGTTTATGGTGATGGTGCTTTAGGCTCAAGAGGAGCTGCAATGCGTAAATCATATTCAGATAGAGAAAATCATTTTGGAGCCTTAATTTATGCTCCAGAAAGGTATCAAGAAATTGCCAAACAAATTGCTGCATCCGAATTTCAAATGAACACACATGCCATTGGAGATTCTGCAAATACTTGGATGATAAAAACCTATAAAGAGGTTTTAAAAGATCAAAAAAATAGACGTTGGCGTATTGAACATGCTCAAGTTATAACAAAAGAAGATTTTCGAAATTTTGAAAACATTTTACCTTCTGTTCAGCCAACTCATGCAACTTCAGATATGTATTGGGCAGAAGATCGAATTGGAAAAGACCGAATGAAAGGTGCTTATGCGTATCGAAATTTATTAAATAGCTATGGTAAAATTGCTTTAGGAACAGATTTCCCTGTAGAACAAGTAAATCCGTTTTTAACATTTTACGCAGCTACCTACAGAAGAGATTTGAATAATTATCCAGCAAATGGTTTTCAAATGGAAAATTCGTTATCAAGAGAAGAAACCTTAAGAGGAATGACCATTTGGGCTGCATTCGCTAATTTTGAAGAAGCAGAAAAAGGGAGTATTGAAGTTGGTAAATTTGCTGATTTTGTGATTTTAAATCAAGATATCATGAAAATTGAAGGAAGTGAAATCCCTAAAACAACTGTTATTTCAACTTATTTAAATGGAGAAAAAGTGTATTCAAAATAAAAAAATTATTTCCAATATTTCAGAAACGACATTATTTCTCTATTTATGAGAACCGTCACAAAAAGGTTCATTTTTAGTTACTTTACAAGCACATAAATATTTTGTTTCTTTTTTCTCTGCTATAAATACATTCGGACTCATTCCTGTTCCTCTATGTTTTCCATCACATAATGGTTGGTTTTCAGACAATCCACAAGTACACCAAGCATACTTTTTTCCTTTCTCTAATTCAACTGGTAAAGGTCCATCTCCAGCTCTTTTGGGTAATTCCATGTTCTTTTTTATTTAAGGATATTAATATAAGTAATATTATGAATAGTTTCTATTATTAAATTATAAAATGATTTCTATTTCTTTTATATTCGCCTAAAATTATAAAAAAATGAAATCATACTTAACCCTATTTCTTTCAATATTTCTTTTTGTTTCTTGTTCTAATGATGATTCAGATTTTGAACCACAAACTGAAGCAGATATTTTACAATATATTGAAGACAATAACTTAATTGCGACAAGAAGTAATTCTGGCTTGTTTTATGTAATTGACAATGAAGGTACAGGAGCAAGACCAACAGCTAGTTCTAATGTTACCGTAGCTTACAAAGGATACCTTTTAGATGGATCTGTTTTTGATCAAAGTGATGCTAATGGTGTTTCATTTGGTTTAGATCAAGTAATTGCGGGTTGGACAGAAGGAATAACTTATTTTAAAGAAGGTGGAGAAGGTCTTTTATTAATCCCCTCTAATTTAGGATATGGAAATAATGGTTATGGACCTATTCCTGGAGGTGCCGTTTTAGTTTTCGATATAAGACTAATTAGTGTAAACTAAATAATTTTAAAACTCATAAAAAAAGCGAAACTTAATAAGTTTCGCTTTTTTATTTTATGCTAAAATCGGTTTTATAAAATCCGGAATCTTATCAACGCCATTCTTACCTAAACTCTTAATAAATGCTGAACCAATAATAGCTCCGTTTGCATAATTACAAGTAGTATTAAAGGTCGATTTATCAGAAATCCCAAAACCAATTACTAATTTACTTTGTAAATTCATTGCTTTAATTCTTTCGAAGTACCCAATTTGATTGTTAGATATTTCTCCTTTTGCCCCCGTTATAGAAGCTGAAGCAACTACATAAATAAATGCTTTTGTATAAGTATCTATCTTCTTAATCCGTTCTTCGGATGTATGAGGTGTAATTAAAAACACATTTGTAATTCCGTAGGTATCAAATAATTTCTGATAGTGATTCTCAAACTCAATCATTGGTAAATCAGGAATGATAACGGTATCAATTCCACATTCTATAATCTTTTTACAGAATTTATCTTCACCATATTTTAGCATCTGATTTAGATATCCCATTAAAACCAAAGGAGTTTTATTGGTTTCTTTGATAGTCATTAATTGTTCAAAAATAATATCTAAATTAATTCCGTTTTTCAACGCTTTCTGACTACTATCTTGTATCGTTGGTCCATCTGCTAAAGGGTCTGAATACGGCAAACCTACTTCAATAAAATCCACTCCACTTTTTTCTAATACTGAAATCACTTTAGTAGTGTCATCCAATTTTGGATATCCAGAAGTAAAATAAATAGACAATACGTTTTTATCTTTTCTCTGAAATAATTCTTGAATAGAATTCATAACAATAGTTTTAATTTCTATTCATTATTTGTCGCTCAATAGAACTCCACAAGTTTATTCTTAATTGCAATGCTTTTTTTGCAGTCTCTAAAACTTCCTTCCACTTTTGTGTATCGTTACCACATAATTCTTCCATCATTTTTAAAGACAAAGGACCATGTTCATCGCCATCTAGTTCAATATGCCTATTTAAATAAAAGGTAAAACTATCGTACGATTTACTGTTTTCTAAAGAAGATTTATCAATGATACTTAAAAACATATCTGGAATTACATCTTCTCTACCGAAAGTAAATGAGGAAGCAATTAAATGACTTTTATTTGTTTTTATGATATCAAACGTAAAGTTCAGAAATTCTTTTACCTCAATAGGCACATCTAAATTTTCCAATGCTTTTTCTACAGAAACATTTGCTTGTATCGTTTTAATAAAATCGTTGACTTTACTCGGATCTGCATTCACCTCGCACATCGCAGTCAAATACATTTCGAAATGACTTCTAACAACTCCGTTAGCATCATGGTCACTTTCTTCTGCTATTACAATTTCATTAATAAAACGAGCTAATTCAGCGTTTTCAACAGGAATCCAAGGAATTGAAACACATGTTAAATTCATTTGTAAAGATTTTAAAAGCGACATAAAATCCCACACTGCAAAAACATGAAATTCCATAAAAAGCTGCACATCTTCTAAAGTGTTCAATTTTTTGTACAATGAATGGTTTTTCAACTCATTTCTTAATCCAGCTAATTCTTTTTCGATATGTACGATATTACTATTCATTATTCTTCTAAATGTTTAATATAAGTTTCTAAATCTTTATCTCCTCTACCGGATAAATTTACGACTATAACTTGATTTTTTTTGAAATTTATTTTTGGTAAAACAGCCAAAGCATGCGCACTTTCTAAAGCAGGAATAATTCCTTCGATGCTAGTTAATTCATAAGCAGCAGCTAATGCTTCCTTATCTGTTGCATTCATAAACTTAGCTCTTTTACTTTCATGTAAAAATGCGTGTAAAGGACCAACTCCAGGATAATCTAATCCCGCAGAAATTGAATAAGGTTCAACAATTTGCCCATATTCATCTTGCATTAAAATAGTTTTACTTCCGTGAATAATTCCGACTTCACCTAATTGAGAAGTAGCGGCACTTTCACCAGAATCCACACCTAAACCAGCTGCTTCCACAGCAATTAATTCTACATCTTCATCATCCATATAATGATAAAATGCTCCTGCAGCATTACTTCCTCCACCAACACAAGCAATAATTGTGTCAGGATTTTCTTTACCTGTTTTCTCTTTTAACTGCCATTTTATTTCTTCAGAAATCACAGCTTGTAAACGAGCAACCATATCTGGATATGGATGTGGGCCAACGACAGAACCAATTAAATAAAAAGTTTCTGGATGTTGAATCCAATATCTTATTGCTTCATTTGTAGCATCTTTTAACGTTTTACTTCCGCTTAAAGCAGGCACTACTTTTGCACCCAACATTTTCATTCTGGCAACATTTGGAGCTTGACGCTCAATGTCTTTTTCACCCATAAAAACAGTACATTCTAGTCCCATTAAAGCACAAACTGTTGCCGTTGCGACTCCATGTTGCCCTGCTCCTGTTTCTGCAATAATCTGCGTTTTTCCTAGTTTCTTTGCAACTAAAATTTGACCAACGGTATTGTTTACTTTATGTGCGCCTGTATGATTTAAATCTTCGCGTTTTAAATAAATAAAAGCGCCGTATTTTTCAGACAAACGTTTTGCTAAATACAACGGACTTGGGCGCCCAACGTAATCTTTTAATAACGATTTGTATTCTTCTTGAAATTCTTTAGATTCGATAATTTGACTGTAATTATCTTCTAATTCTTTCACATTTGGATATAACAATTCTGGAATAAATGCGCCTCCAAATTGTCCATAATATCCGTTTTTGTCTGGATGAAATTTTGATTTCATAACTCTAATTTGTGTAATTGCCCCAATTAAACAGTTAAACGCTGTTTAAACTTCTTTAATTCTTCTATTTTCTTAAGTCCTGGCTTAATTTCAAATTGACTATTTACATCTAATGCGTAAATTGGCAAATCAGAATTAATAATTTCTTGTACTTCTTCAACATCTTCTAATCCAATTCCTCCACTTAAAAAGAATGGTTTTTCAAAAGGATATTTTTCTAAAACAACCCAATCAAATTTAACTCCGTTTCCTCCTCTT